>Ga0105046_10002641_pt1 | contig 28307 bp, 26 predicted proteins | sample MAT03_FD_78385 | JGI IMG/M metagenome (GOLD analysis project Ga0105046, IMG submission 78385) | Freshwater microbial communities from Lake Fryxell liftoff mats and glacier meltwater in Antarctica - MAT-03 (megahit assembly) | ecosystem: Environmental > Aquatic > Freshwater > Ice > Liftoff... | reverse complement strand
TGTTGCATCACAGTGATCGCGGCAGTCAATACACTGCCAATCACTATCTCAAGCATCTGATAGATCATGGTATTCTGGTCAGCATGAGCAACAAAGCCGATCCTTATGATAATGCCATGATGGAGAGTTTTTTCTCTACTCTCCGTGCGGAGCTGACCGATTTGCACGATTTTGCGACCCATGATGAGGCGCGTGTTTCTCTTTTTGACTTTATCGAGGTATTCTATAATCGACAACGCATTCATAGCTCCATTGGCTACCTCAGTCCAATCGAATATGAAGCCTGTTTTTCACCCTGATTTTCTCACATTCAATCCTCCACCAAATCGGGTACAGCTCAGTCTGACGGAGTTGTGCCAACCGCTGGCGCTGCTTGTCTGACAACAAATCCGGTTGCATCTCAGCCAACCAGCGTCCTTGCTGGAAGCTGAAGCCACTGGTCAATTCCAGCTCAACCAGATCACGATAGTGGTCAGGATTCCAGAGAATGCCGTTCAGCAAATCGTTCTTATTAGCAAGGACGCACAGCCGACAGGAACAACGATCATTGCCGAGTGCATAAACTGGATTGGCGTGGTAGTTCCAACTTTTGAGAAGTGCGTATAAGCCTTCACGATCACCGGGTTGAATGCTTGCTTTAACCTCAGATCGTAGTGCTTCCAATCGCTCTAACGTCCAACCTAAGGTAGCCCACACATCAGCTAAACTGAATTCATGAATGGGCAACCAGCGATAAACATGCCGATTCTTCGTCGGTGCAGTTGGAGATTGCGTGTAGGCTTGCACCACCTGTTTATGTTTTCTAGCAGGGGATTCATCCGCTCGAATCCCGATGCAGGACAGGATAAAAGCCTCCTGCGGGTAGTGTTGGACGATAAATTTATTGACCTGTGCTTCCTTCTGCGCCTTTGTACAAAATCGAGCTGATGCTGATGACCAGGGCGGTACACGATCCGCACGACCTTCTTTTTGCAAGGTACGATAGCGTGTCCACCATTGATCGACTAAATCGCCTTGCTCACGATGGATGACCTCGACCTGTTTGCCCGTGGTTTCAGACACAAATTTTTGGATATGTGGCAAAGAGAAATCCCATTCATTTCGCTGTAAATCACAGGTCACGACTCGAAAATCGCCACGCCAGCCATGCCGGGTATAGGCATCCCAGAGCAATTTCAGCATAGAATCAGAATCTTTACCGCCACTGACATTGACCAGCACATGAGCACCCCGTTCCAGCAATTCACGGATTGTCTGTGGGATCTGCAAACGACGTACCATCAGATTGCTCCCAGATAGACTTCCAATTCCTGACGATTAATGATTTTGCTTTGCAACACAAAATCATCGGCGTTAAGAAAAGTCAGGAAGCTTGTAATGGGTTGCCTGTGTAAAAGCTTGTAGACATAGCTACCCATGACACTTGCCATCCAATCATTAATCAACAGGTGCTGACTGCCTTCCATGATCATTTCAGCACAAGAAGCATTCGTCATCACTGTCGGACGTTCAGTTACAGGTTCGGGTTCGAGTAGTTCGGGGAAAAGTAACCCCTCTTTCGGCAGATACGGATACTTGCCATCACGTCCATCCAGATAGCGGCGCATTTGCTCAGGGTCGTCGCAGTTTCCTATACATAATTGTCCGGAATTTTCATGGTTACCGCCCCCTAAAATTACGCCATTGACCTGGTGGATCGCTTTGCGTGCTTCGTGGTTATCGACACAACTAATCACCAGATTAGAACCGTAACGTTCAAAGTGGCGGACAGGATCAACCGCATCGGGAATCCAGCGTACATCCAAACCGAGTGCCAGATTGAGCATTTTGCCCACAGCTTCTGCCTTGTTTTTGCCGAGCATCGAAGGCGAGAAGAGTTGCCGTCCAACATTCTTCTCTTCAATCGTATCGGGATCAATCAGGACGATTTGTGGGGTGTGCTTGCGTGAGCGTTGCATGTCATACACGATCCGTCCGACGATACGAGCGACCTGTGCGCCTGTGCCACCAATCCCGACAATGGTCACAGACTTGATGTACAAATTGGGGTCAAAGACACCACTCATGATTTGTCTCCTAGCACCTGTGCCAATGTTTTCCTCGCGGGGATCAGGTCAGTTGTCGGATAGCGACGGCAATCCTTTTGTTCAAGTTCGATTAGTTTCTTGCGAATATCCTGCGGAAAACTGGCAGATTTTCCTGAAGTTGCGTGGTCGCCAAAAGGAGAACCTAAGAGCATCGCCCAGTCTTCTGCCAGCGATGCACCCGACAGTGCAGTGTCCGACACCCGCTGGACCGTTCCCCAGCAAATCGAGCCAGAGTTAAAAACATTGGGTAAGGGTGCTTGAAAGAGCGCAAGATCCAGTGATTTGGGTTTGCGCTTCACAGCGTAGACGGCGTAATTGGGATTGCGATCTTCACTCGTTGTGCGAATCATCAGCAGTGGTGGCAGGGGAATCCGTAAAGCAGTCTCTGAGCCTTCCAGATAGATGCCCGTTTTCTGTCCTTTACGATATTCGACAACCGTTTTCTTGACACCTTCCGTCCGAATCAAAAGCGTGTCACCGGATAGTAGACCTGTATCGAAGGTGACTTTGGCGGCGAGCGCAACTGCCACCTGCGCTGGATCGACGGCGTATTCCGTGATGGCATCGCCTTCGCGCTTGCGGAGCATCACACCGTAACTGTAGAAATCAAGCGACAGACTCGGTTCTTCGTTCAATGCCGTCTGTAAGACACGGCCATGCCAGTCGTATGCGGGGTTCATCTTTTTTACCTTTCAATTTATCAAGTGCTTTGTAGATACTTTGGATGTTGCGTTCTAATGCTGTGAGCAGGTTGGGCTGGCTACTCAGAAAATCAATTCCTGCCAGCACGTCGGACATGATGCCCTCAGCTTCTTCGATGATGTCGATGGCAAAAGCCAGTTCATCTTTTTCCCATGACAGGGGTTGGAATTCGGACATAGATTCGTAGTCAAGATCAATCGAACTATTGTTCGAGTAACTGAAAATCCATTGCATCAACCATGAAATCTGGCGATCACGTTCATCGGGATGTTTTTCGAGATCAGCCGCGATGGTTCGCCCTGCGGTATAAACACAATCGGGAATCGTCATGTGATAGGGATTCGGTTCGGGAGAAATACCAAAACATGCCAGAATCGGAATGACTTCGGGATGGGTTGTGTAGAAGTCTGAGTCGTTGAGTTCGACACCATAGGCAGGCATGGGAACCCCAAAGCCGATCCATTCTAAATTCTCAAGCGGAATGCCACGCTCGGTAACTGCATTGCAGATGAGGCGATCCAGTTCGGCGTAAGACGCTCCCTGTCGAATTGCTTCCACCGCTTGTACATAAATATCGGGGAATGCCATACGGGTGACTCGTAGGGCAATTGCCAGTGTGCCATCTTCGTCATGAGGCACATCCCAATCTTCATCATCGTCCTGCCAGAGTGGATCCAACCAGGTGACGGCACTCGCCAGACAGAATTGTGGATCGCTTCGCAGTCCTGCCGCGAGCATGGTATAAGTTTGCAATAACTCGTTCATAGTCCGAATTCCAGAATTTCTATGGTAGTCAGAGGGATGGGTGCAAGGTGAGTCAATCGCCGGGCAACTGCTGTACAACGTCCGGTGTAATCCACGATTTCGGAAACCGCTTCTTTGAGCGTTTCACGCGGTAAATCTGTGGGATACAAACCCTGTTGGGGACAGGTCTGCAAGAGACGCATCCCCAACAAATCCAGCGGTGTAGCAGCAACCAGGCAATCGCGCAAAATATCAACGCTCATGCCTGTGTTGAACATGATTTATCCTTTTCGACCTGCGACTGGAATGAAGTCTAGAACCGTTGTACCGTCCTCAAGCGTGCGTTCACGGATGGTAGCATGTGCGACTTCGGGGTAAGTCCGTTGCAAAATTTGTTTCACAGCATCGAGATCAAGTCCCGACATGCTTTCGTCTTCAACGATGGTGCTTGTGCCGATCTTGAAGATACGGGGCTGAGTGTTGTTGCTTTGTTCGGTCATGATGTTTGTGTTTCCTTTCATTGAAATGGATTGAATAGGTGAATGGATAATTTAGATCAGCGTCGCCTGGGCTTCGTCTTGATTTTCTTCCGCCGAAGTTGGCTCACCATCGCTTGTATCCGTGCCGGATTGCACAAAATCCTCCAGTGTGAAAAGAGAAAGGTCTTTCTCGGTCAGGTGTTTCATCTTCTTCGCCGTCGCATAAACATCATCGAAGCGAATAGGGGTTTCACCATCCCAGAGCTTGCCATCGATCAAACGTCCTGCCAGCATAGTCGCCTGACGATAAGCAGCGGCATCGCTTTCACCACCGACAATCTTGAGGTGGCTGATTTTGACAGCTTTTGTGCCTTTCTTGAGGGGAATCTCGATGGTAGGTTCATCGTCCAACACATCTTGATGTGACCCATCTTTCTGCCCTGCTTTTGACTTGCGTTTGGGGGGCGATTTTGGTTTTTCTTCGGGCAAGTCGGGAATGACAGGCGGGTTATCTTCAAGCAATCCGAGTGATGTCGTTGCTTCACGAACCGCATTGAACAGATCATCCAGCATCCCGGCATAATGAAACTGTCGGACGTGTGCCAGATCACCACGCTGAATCAGCAGAGTTGCGGTTGCCCGTTCCGGTGCGATGCCACCGCCTTCGGGTGTTGGCAGTGTCAGGGTAATGATGGTTGGAGGTGTTTCTTTGGCTGTTGCCATAGTGCTTAATCCTTTCGATTAAATGTAAAGCCCGCCATAATCGACAGGCTGAATTCCTAAAGTGAGACAGATGTCTTTCAGCAAGATCGAACCGCAACGAAAACAATTTCCATAACCTGTTGTGGTGTTGAATCCAAAACTGGGATGACGGTCATCGTGCTGATGCTGGTGTGGATAGAGGCAATGACCGTTCAACCAATCGCCGCGTCCAACATAAGCCATGTGAAGCAGGTGTTCAGAAACGGCTTGTAGTAATGCTGGATTGAGCGTATTTCCTGCTCGATGCTGGCGTATTGTCTGTCTTGTTCGTTGAGGAGCTAACTTTTTCGTCGGACGTGGTAGAAGATGTTCAAATGCTGTTGCGGGATAGTAGATATTCTGCTGTTCAACGATGTGACAAAGTGCATTCTGTCGCTGTGGCTTGCTGTTCCGACTGCCGGGTAAGCGTAGCGAATTGACGACGCTCAAGGCATCTCCACCAGCAGTGTGTTGCAATCCGCGCAGGATGGTACGTGCCAGTTTCATGTCCGACAGGGGTTCATCCAACCACCAATAAGCATGAAAACCACCACCTGTGAAAGTGATACAGGAAGGTCGCGGTTGTATCGCTTGCAATCTTTGAAGTGCTGTATGGTTGGGATCATCAACATCAACAAAGACAGCAGGCAGAGCCAGAACGTCTGACTCTGCCCCACGTTGATAACGGCTCAAACCTTGCCTGCGTAAACCCATTGCCACAAATGCACCCCAACCCAGCCGATTCGCTTCCAGCAACTTTGCCAGCGCATTTTCGAGCAGGGCAGGTTGATCTAATCGGATGTGACGGGAAGGTGTTCGATGTTTGCCATCTGGATGAATAGCAGTGAGTGTCAGACAGGCATTCTGTCGATAAGCATCACATCTTGCCAGCAGTGCATGGAGGAATTGCTGGGAATCATCGGGGATTAGAACATTGCCAGTTGAGTGGGCAATGCTTCCTCTGTGCTTTGTTTCCGCACTAAAGGGCGCTTTGGGACAACTTCCTCAGCCGACTCATCTCCGGGAATTGCCATCAGGTCGATTTTGCCACGCTTACGCTTTTTGCCCGATAGTTCTGCACTTTGTTTAGCAAATACCTCCTGCTGTTCTTCATCGTGCAGATCGCGCAGTTTCTCGAAGATGTCAAGCTTGATGGGTATCAGTCCCAACGCCTGCTTTGCCAGATCAACGATAGTTGTGGCGCTTTCGTCCTCGCAACCCATGAAAACAAAGTGATGTTGTTTGAGCCAGCCTCGAACATGACGCACCATGCTCTCTTCGTGAACCGGGTACTGACTGAAGTCCGGGTCGCGCATCCCGATGATTTTGTAAGTTTCATCATCATTTTGCACACCATCGGTCAGGATCGTTAGCAGTTTTGCTTGTAACTTCGCCCGTTTCTTGTCATCATGAATCAGATGGACGGTATCCAGATAACGTCCGACATAGCGACGCAATTGGGCTGTAACAACAGGGGTTTTTATAACAGCTTGAATGACTGTATCTTCTTCAACCAGAACACCACCCAACTCAATCGCAACCTGCACCAGTGGATTATCATGGGTCAGGGTGATTTCAGGCTCATCATCTGCCACTTCGACATTCCAGTACGCCATATCTTCGGCATCAATTTCACTCTGCCCTGCACTGACCTTAAACATCTCACTGGGATCAAGTAGTGCTTCTTCTTTGGCAATCGCATTCAGCAAGGCTTCCTCAAATCCAGATTCCTGTTCTGTCAGGGCATCGAGACCTGTCAAACCCACATCACCCGTGAGCAATTTCGCGGCACGTTGTTTACGACTCATCAGCTGTACCGCTGTATGCTCCATCGTGCCTTCCGCAAAAATGTAGAAGGTCTTACATTGCTCATGGGTCTGATTTAGGCGATAGGCACGGGCGGCGGCTTGCATCATTGTCCCTAAATTAAACGTGATTTCGTGGAAGATGAGTGTCGGACTGAACAGCAAATCCAGCCCAGTTTTCACTAACTCAGGGTTGGTAATCAGCACGTTCATGCCTTTTGCACGTTCAGCTTCAATCACTTTTTCACGGCGTTCGGCACTGACGGTGTTTTTGAGGATGTAGGGCACAGCGCCCGGCACATGCTTGCGAATCAAGGACTCAATGCGTGGTTGGATGTCTTTGGTGGCTGTCTGACGCAGATACACGACACAGGGACGATCCTCTGCTAGTTCTTGCTTGAGCAGGTCAATGAGTGCCTGTTCTTTGGCATAGATACGATCTTCGCCGTAGGACGGAATCTGTGTGACGACATGCGGACGCTTTTCACCGGTGATGGGATGTTTGATGTTGTGGATGACCTCTGTCGGACGAAACGCCGCATTGATCCAGCCCATGCTCCATTGAAGATATGCGCCACGGAAAGTCGTGTCGCCCTCCCAGCGCCGCTGAATTAAATAATCCTTGAGCAAGGAACGGGTACGGTCATACTGGTCATAGGTGTCGGTATCCATCTCAACCGGAAGTGCAACTTCTTCATAATCTGGCAGATTTTTTCCTAAATCCGCCAACGAGAAGAAAATCGCATGATCCAACACCTCAGCCACCAGCAAGGGGGAAATTCCGGGAGCCTCCTGATACGGGCGTTCATAGGTCGATGTACCCGTGAAAGCACCTGTATTGCTGTCGTAGGTCGGACGTTCTTCGACGACCTGCTCGCGCACACCCATATCTGAAACCCAGCTTGATTCAGCCCGCCCGCGCTGTTTGCCTGCACCATCAATGACCGCCTGAAAACGACTTGACCCGCGTTCTTTACGACTGAACCGCTCGGCACCGCCCCAATTATAACGTTGTCTGACACGCGGATTGAGGTGATATTCTATATTGAAAAGCGACGAGGATTTTCCATTGAACGGCGTACCCGTCATCGCCAGCACTTTCTGCGCCATGCCTGCCAATCTACCGAATGACTCACCGTTGCCCGTATCCCCGTTCGCCGCCTCGTGGATTTCATCCCAGACCAGCAGATACACCCGATCTGGATAGACTTTTTTGAGGTATTCATCCAGACGATAGCGCGGATTCTTAGGAGCATATTTGTGTCCGGGTTTCGGACGTGAACCTTTATCGCGTGCATCCTGCCACAAGGGTGTCTGACAGACTGCACAGGCACGTTTGCCCGATTTCAACCAGCTCTCCGATGCCGGAACACTGGTGCCTTTGCGCTCTTGCATGACGGTACAACCACAATGGGGACATTTCGGCACACGCTGTTTGATGATACGCTGGTTCGGTTCATAGCCTTCCGGTGTGGGTTGCTTGTGTCGCCATAGGGCAATTGGTTCATTGCGCCATACAACAGCGATTTCACGACTGCAACCCAGCTTGGTCAGATCACGTTTGATCAGACCGATTTTGGGGACACCTGCACCGATCTTTTTCGCCCGTAACATAAATTGTTTGACATCTTCATGTCGATCCAATCTCTCTACAATACTATTCGGATGAATACTGAGTAGCTCACGTTTCCACTTGTCTATCAAGTGTGGCGGAGCAACAACCAATATCACCTGGTCTGCCCGCATATCATCGGCGATTTTCTGGACTGCACCCGATGCAATAGCGATTGCCGCAGTGCCTCCCATCGCCGTCTTCCCCGTTCCCATTTGGCCCACCAGAAGGATGCTGTCGCGTTTTTCAAAGCCTTTGGTGATAGCGGCGATGACGTGTTTTTGGGCGGCATACAGCGGATATTTGCCCTTCAAACGAATACGATCTAAGAAACGACGAAGCCCATTCATATCAAACTGATAGGCTGGCGAGAATTTGTTATTGAGATAAGTCGCTAACGCCTTTTTGTTGCTGGTGATGAACTCCAGTAACGCCTCATCGCCATCCATCTCGACCAGCGTGCCATCTTCGGCAAGCAAAGTGAGTGTGGTGGATGGTTTCAGGCGTATAGTGGTTTTCTTGACCTGTCGCTCAGGATCATTCGGATCGCTTTCGACATCCACGCGGGCAATCTGTTCGACATGCTGGGTCTTACCACGAATGGCAACTGTGCCGTAGTTTTCGGTATCGATCACTGCACCATCTGCTACACCAGCCGCGAGTACCAGCGCGAGATGACCGGGACGCGGTGCAACCACAGGTTCAATCTGTTCGGGGGCAGGCGGGATTTCCAGCAGTGCCTGAAAGCCATGTGATTTCCATGCACCCTGTTCTTCAATCAGGCTCAAACCTTGCTGTTCATCAATCACATCAGGCGCAAAAACAAAGCGCGATAAGGGCTTCGGTGCAGGGAGTTTGTAAACAGGTTCAGTCTGAACCGTGAGCAGTTGTGGATCAGCTTTCTGTGCCATGATCTGTTCATAGAGGGCTTCGGGCTTGGCTTGTAAGCCCTTCACCGCCGCGACGATGATCTGATTGTATTCCCCAAGATGCTTGCCCGGCAGTGCCCAGACATCGACGCGGGTGCTGTTTTTGGACAAGAATGCGGCGGCATCTTCGGTGAGATGCTGGATATACACTGCCCACAGCACCAGACCGCCATCCTGAATCCATTTCCAGGCATGACGCAGATAACGGAACTCAACCCGCTTGTTACCGGACGCGGTTGCGTCATGGTCATATGGGGGATTGTACCAGCCGACGCTGAAAGCATTGTTGCTGGCAATCAGGCGTTCCACATCACAGCGAACCGCCTGTTTTGGACCGAAGCGTTCCATACATTTCGCCGCGCGGTCACCGTCGAGTTCGTTGGCGTAGGGCGTGACGTTCCATGCCTTCGCCGCTATTTCGAGGAATTCACCTTCACCAGCAAAGGGATCCAGCAAACGATGAGCGGGTGTTGCAGAGGCAACCAGTGAGAGAATTGCTTCGTGATGATGCTTATCTATCGGCAGAAAACCGAGTTTTTCCTTTGAATTTAATCTAGCCACGATATAGTCCTTTCCAGAATCAAAAGCAGCCACCTGCTGTCGGTTGACAAATATATTGCGCGTGGTGACACAGTTATTGCGCCAATTGACATACTTATTGCAAAAAACCACCATTCACGCGGAAAAAGAGGCTAATCATGCAGAGGATTCTCGCAATAACTCTGTTAAATAGTGCGGATTTACGCAGAAACTCTGTCAAAATCCACGCAATAACTGTGTCAAAATGCCCTGAAATGGGGCACTTTTACCGCAATAACTCTGCCAACTGACACCTGCGTTTAACAAGTGGCTGTGAGTTATCAAATTAGCTATACAGGAGGACTTAGAAGTTTTGCGGTAGCCTGATGATGTTTTGAGCCAATCCGCCCGTGATGAGCCGTGTCCATCCGCTATCATCCAGTGAGATCGTCCAGAGCTTGAGATCACCTCCGGTGCGTGTCGGACGCAGCAACATCGCCCGTTGTCCAGCATCCCACAGATAGCCTGTCCATTCCGGGAACACAGGCACTTTGACGAGCTTTGTGATGTGCTGATGCAGTTGCGCCATCGCCTGCTCATCGGATACATGAATCATGAAGGTTGTGCTGGCTCCACCATAGTTCGGCTGGGTGAGCAGTTCATGACATAGAATCAGTGATGTGAATTTGGCTTCAGGAATATTCTGCATGAATGCCGAATACATGCCTGTGTTGCCTTCACCTGCTGTCAGTTCGACGCTTGGAGCATCCCACGGAACACAAGACACAATATCTCCTTTACTAAGTTTGGCTCGAATGGCTTCTACTGCCATGCGCGGTCCACCCATATTCAGGTAGACGCAGATGCCATCGTAGATACCGTATCCGTAACACCAGACGCTACCCGTGATACTTCCGGTCAATTCGCCACAGGCGGACTGCGGAATACTGTACAACTGACGTTTATTGGATGAAGAGCTATTGAATGACTGTAAGACAGGTAGAGCTTCAACAGTCGTCTGATGCACTGCCATGATAACCGGATCCACTTCTTCGCCGTCGGACACATCCAGATTGGGCTTAATAATGCGGATTTTGGGTTCATCTTCTTCGGTATCGTCCGCTTTGTCCGACGCAGGTTCGACGACTTCCACGACTTCTGGTTGATGCCCACTTTCGAGCAAATTTCGCTTGATTTCTATGTCAGACGGTGGGGATACTGCCCCCGGTGGAACCACACTACCGTGTGTGATGCGAATACCTGCTATCGGTTCCAGACTGCTCAGTTCACGCTCGAAAAACCAGCCTGTGCCGATAGCGCCGCTCACCGAAGGTATGCCTGTAAAGTCCACATCATAGCTCCAGCCATATTTACTGTTGCGGTTGTACAGACGGGTGATGACACCACTTGTTCCCGTCGGAATGGCTTTGCCATCCGGCGTTTCCAGATCGTGACGTGCATAGACGGTCTCGTTCAGGTCGAACAAACGCGGTGGATGATCCGGTTGTGGTGTCGGTTGTTGCTCATTGACCTGCAATCCAAGAACCTCAGCAGCTTCTTCAATCGAGCAAGGATCGTGGTCATCCTCATTTGCAGTTACGGTTGCTTCTAGTTCGTCGATGAGTTGCTGAATCGCATCAGGTAAAGCCGCACCGATGAAGTACCAACTTTTTCGCTTCTTTGACCAGCGACAACCCCAGCGCTTCAACAGATCACGGTGCGGATAGGTATCGCCGCGAATCCAGTGCCATGGCGTGTCCGACGGGCTACGCTGGCTTTTTTCAACCGTGATACCCGCAATCGCTGCTTCGGCTTCACCTGTACTTGCTGACACAACCAACATGCCCGTTGGGTTAAAATCCGGACCCGAACGTCCAATTATCGCGGTGTAGTCCGCCTGATTGACACACGGAAATTCCATCCAAGCATTCTCTTGCCAGCGATAGACGGCTGGACGATGGCTTCTGCGGGTAATCGCTTCAGCTTGTGCCAATTCTTCATCCGTGATCTTGAGCAAGATGTATCCGTGATGAACGGTTACTTCGCTATCAATCTGGATGTAATGATAGGAGGCGTGTTTAGAAGAAACATCGCGTGCCTGACTGTCATACAATGCCAGCAGTACCGCACTGGTTGCTGACGAGTAGCCCATTTTGTAAGCACTAATGGTTTGCCCTGTGTGCGGATGTTTGACGCGCTGACTACCATAAGTCGATAACGCAATAATGATCGAAGCCATGATTAGACCTCCATACCAAAATTGATGAGATGAGCATCCTTACCACGTTGAGTCGCGTAGTCGTAGCCTGCTTTTGTACCCGGACTGTCGCCATCCCATACGAAGAGACCAATTTGAGCCTGATCCACCAGCCAGCGATCCCGCACGGTGTAGCGATTGAGCAGATACCCACCTGATGCGCGATAAGTATCCCGATGGACTTTGACATAGCTTCCGTGTTTGCAGCCACCATTGCGCGGAAAGTTACCCGCGCCCGCCACGATCACCGGTATCTGCAAGCGACGGCATTCACGCACCACTGCCATGTCCACACCCTTTGGATTGTCTCCAACGAGAATGGTGAAGCCTTTATCATGAGCGCGACGCACTGCTCGTCTGGCGTAATCCAGCATTTGGGGTGTGGCATCCCGACTGCCTGCGATCATCAAATGTGTGATCTGCTGTGTCGATTTAGTCGTCGGGGTCATGCCGTGATTGAGACGTGCTTCCTGTGCCAGTCCATCTGCTTCAGCATTCTGTTCACGCGGAATCCAATTCACCGTGACTGTATGAGTTTGAAGCAAAGTCTGAATGGCTTCCCATAACTCACGGTTAGCGACGGGCTGTTTGGCGGCAGTCTGCCAGCCGCGTGCGATCCAGTCAGCAAGCCACTCGTTGACACCACGCGATACATACTTCGAGTCTGTGTAAATCGTGACGGTCTGGTTCACTGTTTTGAGTGCTTTCAGCCCGTTCACCACTGCGGTCAATTCCATGGCATTGACCGTTGTATCCGCGACACTGCCGCTTAGCACTTTGCGATGCTCACCGCAACGTAGGACAACAGCCCAGCCACCGATCCGTGTCTGTGTCTGACACGAACCATCTGTGTAGAGTGTAATTTCATTCATATCACACCTCGCGTAATTATTTTCGTAATGTTTGAAAGTAAAAAAACGCACCTCACAATCCGTAGATCATGAAGTGCGAGAATGGTCAGAAAAGTTGTATTGCATACCGCCCGATGTGTGCTGAACCAGTGTATCTGTGACATACACCGATTCGTATTTCACACGCCTGGATGCGCCCCGGATTCGCATGAGCGAATACCTCGAGACGTTGGCTTTTCCAGTCTGATGGAGTCACTTCCACCAGCACCCACGACGGCTAGCACCACCCAATCGGATTATTGGGGGCGGGGATGGCAGTGCGGATCAGAGCGATCATCTCTAGGAGACCGTCGGGGCACAGTGGCTCCGGGAAAACTTACAGTGCGCCCTTTCGAGCTAACACGGCCTGGCTAACGGTTCATCCGTCTGATCGGATATATCCAGCTCTGCATTTGTTAAAGTGCCGACTTACACATCAGGATAACCACGTCTGGGCGCACGTCCTGTCACCCGTAGGGCGAGGGGATTTTCTGGTGAGCTTTAGCGGCACAAGCCAGGAAGAAAATCCCCTCGAAGCTCCGCTTTGACAGGATGGGCTGGCGTGGTCTGATGTGTTGGAAGTCGGCACAAAATGCCAGAGGTCAGATTGAGCAGATGATGTGAAGCCAGAAGACATAAAGCGATAAAGGATGCAAAGTGGATGAACCAGGGTCAACCGTTCGGGAATTGGATGGCGACCCGCTGACCGGCACGCGCACAAAACGAAGACTTTCCCAATTTCTACCCTTCCCAAATACTCTCCTTAAAAGCCAGAAAACAGGGTCTAAAATCGCCCGTTAAAGTGTCGTATAATTGGAAAAACGCGACATTTTAAGGTAGATTGAAAACATGACAAAATTACAGCTTCAAGACCTCATGAGGCATGGACAACTGCCACCCCATTCCAACAATAAAAATATCGTGTCACAGGTTAATCGCTACAATGACTGGTTGATTGACACCGGGCACGCGCTGTATCTACCAGATTTGATCGCTTACCGCGACCATTTGCTGACCACGCTTGCGCCCTCGAGTGTGCGTGCCCATTTGTCCAGCATCCGGCGCAGTTACAAACTGCTGATCGGCAGCCTGGAACATCGAGCGGCGTTAGTTGCCTATTTGGAAGGGCAATTTCCCAACGAGGATTTTGCCACGATCAAAGCCAAAGCCGATGAACTCGAGTTACGATTGTTGCGGGCGATTGATCCTGAACGCTCACCCGTAACGACGCAGACTGTTCAGGATGAGGAAGATAGCAAACACATTCGTCTAACTCCAGCACAGGGTGCAGCGCTGATGATGCAACCGGATGTCTCTACCCTGCGTGGACGACGCGATGTGGCGATCATCGCGCTGATGCTAGCGGTGGGTTTACGCGAGGGCGAGATTGTGAAACTCGAAGTGGATGATCTTTATCAGACTTATGGTGGTATTCCCGCTGTGCGCGTGAAGTCAGGCAAAGGCTCTAAAGCGCGAATGGTGCCCTTTGGCGATATGCTCTGGGCACGGCAGATCACGGAAATCTGGCTCGCTGGACGCAAGGATGGGTTTGTATACACAAAAATGTCGAACGGTCGAGGGGATGCAAATCATCAGAAAAGAACATTTCGCCCTATGACTACGCGGAGCATACAGCGGTTGTTAAAACGCTATCCCATAGCAATCAATGGTATTCCTACAAGCGTTACACCCCATGATTTACGCCGCAGCTATGCCCGTAATCTATTTCTAGCAGGCATCCCAACCGAAGTTATCCGACAGAATCTCGGTCATGCGGATGTCAAGACCACGCAGAATTACATTGGGGTGCTCGATGGTTCAACCCGTGCGCCAGTGAGCGTGTATGATGCTACATCAGTATTGAAAAGGCTTGGTAAGCCACTCTAGGCTCAATTGAGAGAAAGCTAGAAGGATACTGACATTATCCTACCGTAACAATACTTCTGTCTATCAGTTCTTGGCATCAGTTTCTCAATGAGCTATAGTTTTAAGTATGTTTTGATGTCAAACCAACACAGGTATTGGCTTGAAGGTTTAAGAGGGATAAGAAAAGAATGAAGTTAGAGTTCAGAGCAAGTCTAAGCACGAATGTAAATACGAAGATAGTAACCAAGGATTTGTCTCTTAAAATGACATATACAGACTCCGATGGGACAACACAGATTGTTGATGTAACAAATAGACCTTTATCAAGTATTATAGATGAGCTATCTGATGATGGTTGGCAATTTGCGAATATTGGCACCAATACTTGGGATGAATTTAACTTAAGAGGCTCAAATGTGACACTATATTTTGAAAAAGAAACTGCTGAATAATATAGATTTGCTCTATTGAATACTTTTGGTTAGCTTTTCCATCTCTTTGATGAGCTGAGATATTGTTTTTCTATCTTTGGCGACAGTCAGAGCTTGTTGATAATAATCCAATGCTAAGTTGTAATTTGAAATAAAAGCCTCCAGCCTAGCTAACCTTACAAGCACTTGGACTACTATTTGAGGATCTTCCTGATGGTATCCGTTTAACAATTGTTTATAGTATCTTTCAGCTTTAGCGAAGTTATCCTCCTCGAAGTAAATATCTCCAAGATACTTGACTATAGTACGCTGTTCTTGAACATTATATTGCTCTAATGAACTATCCAAATCAAGTAATATAGTTTTAGCTGAGAAACGATTGCCTAGGGAAAGATAGCATGTGACCAATTTCAAAGACACTTTGAGTACTTGCAGATAATTGTGCAAACTCTTGTAAAGAACTAGACAATGGCTATATGCAACTATTGCTACACCTACATTTCCCATCAAATATTCAAAGTTACCTGTATGGTATATTTCTTCTGCTAAATGATTCTGTACGCTCATTCATCTCAATCTTTCGTATGCGGGTTAACTGTACAAACTACCCGTTAAAAATTCAAATTTAAATCATACGACATCATACCGGATTGTTCAAACCCATCTTGTGAGCATCAGATACTTCATGGCTAATTGAGGATCCTCATGGTATAATTTGCCGTGATTTCATTTACAAAAGCTATGATGAGGACAAGTCTGCTTTATTGTCACCTACAGAGAAGTTGAGACAAATCTGAGAGTTCAACTAGGATCGATATTTAGTAGATACCACCTCGGAGCTGATTGCTTGAATAGTGACTTACCTAGTATGGCAATCCGGTTGCACCGTTATATGCTTTAATGAAGTGAATCAGCAAATCTGGCTGGTTAAACTGGGTGGAACCGCGGGGTTACCTCGTCCCGGTATATATGGAAATATTTGAACTACTTCTATATACATTCCTAATACATATTAGGGGGGAGATCCCAAATGCCAGCAGAACGAGTAAATGCTGAAAAATACATTCCTAAAGGCTACGATCCGGAATTATATCGGATACGACATTCAGCAGCCCACATCATGGCGCAAGCTGTGATGGAAATGTTTCCTAATGCAAAAATTGCCATTGGTCCGCCGATTGAAGACGGCTTCTATTACGATTTTGAATTACCTAGAACACTTGTGCCCGATGATCTAGAAATCATTGAAAATCGGATGCGTGAAATTATCAAAGAAAATCACCCATTCGAGTATCGTATTGTATCCGCTGAAGAAGCTAAAACCCTGTTCAGTGATCAATCCTATAAGCTTGAATTAATCAAGGGATTAATTGAACAAGCTGATGAGAATGATCCTGAATCAAGCATTATCTCCGTTTACCAGCAAGATATATTCACCGATTTGTGCCGAGGCCCGCATGTCAAGAGCACTGGCGAAATCAAGCATACAGCAATCAAGCTCTTGAATATAGCGGGGGCATACTGGCGCGGTGACGAAAATAATGTAATGTTGCAACGCATCTATGGTACTGCATTTAAGAAGAAAACCGATCTGGACCATTTTCTAGAAATGCGAGCAGAGGCTGAACGGCGGGATCATCGTAGATTAGGTAAAGAGCTTGAGTTATTTCATTTGGATCCCACTGCACCTGGTATGCCTTACTGGTTGCCCAATGGGCTTACAATTTTGAATGAACTGCTCGGCTTTTGGCGTAAAGAGCACGCCGAACGTGGCTATATGGAAATTGCATCGCCACTTATTAACGAAAAGCGATTATATGAAACATCAGGACATTGGGATCACTATCGCGACAACATGTTCTTGATTCCTATCGATGAACATACCACCTATTGTGTCAAACCCATGAATTGTCCGAATGCTATGGTGGTTTACAATCTGAAAACGCGCAGTTACCGTGATTTGCCTCTACGCCTATCTGACTGTGATATTCTGCATCGCAATGAGCGTTCGGGTACGTTACATGGGTTGTTGCGCGTGCAACACATCCAGCAGGATGACGCTCATATCTTTATCACTGAAGACCAAATCGAGGAAGAATATTCCCGAATCTTTGATATTGCAGAGCGATTCTATGGTATTTTTGGTTTGACCTTCCAATATCGTCTTGGCACACGCCCAGATGGGTTTATCGGTGATATTGAAACTTGGAATAAAGCCGAAAGCGCGCTGAAGAATATACTCGATACCAAATCTGGTTCTGGCAACTACATCATCGAAGAGGGTGACGGTGCCTTCTACGGACCAAAGGTTGATATTTTGATGCAGGATGCGCTTGGACGCTCATGGCAAATGGGTACGATCCAGCTGGACTTTCAGCTTCCACAACGTTTCAAATGCGTATATACTGATTCCGACGGCGTGCAAAAAACGCCTGTTGTGATTCATCGAGTAGTCTACGGATCATTTGAACGATTTATCGGGATTATCATTGAACATTATGCAGGGGCGTTCCCAACTTGGATTGCTCCAGTGCAGGTATGTGTGCTTCCGGTCACGGAACAACAAGTTGAATATGCCGAGACTGTCGCAGCTCAGTTGAAAGCAGCTGGTTTGCGTACGCAAATAGATACCTCTGGTGATCGTATGGGGGCGATGATTCGAAATGCACAGCTCAAGAAGACCCCTTACATGGTCGTTATTGGCAAGCGTGAAGTCGAAAATGGGCAAATATCCTTGCGTCTGAGAAGTGAAGAAGATCTTGGAGCGATGAAACTCGATAAATTCATTGAAACTGCCAAGAATCTCATCGACTCCAAATCGCTCGATTTATGGAAGCCTTCAACAGGTTAGCACAATCAAAACCGAGTTGACACAAGAAACAATCGATACAAGCTACCATACAGGTAGCTTGTATCCTTCTCTTTGGGGTTAGTTCCTCGCTCATCGGGGTGGGACTGTTTCAAGGTAGCCGATCCCGAAAGTGAAATGCCGTAATACCCCGTAGCTTAGTGCAGGGATAGGCATTTCAGGCTGCCGCTTTTAATAAATGATATTGACCCCAGGGCAAGCCCTGGACCCTTTTCCGCAGCTCGCTGCGGGGAATAAGACCCAATTCTTTATTTAAAAAAGATTACAACTATCACAATGAGGTAACTTTAAATGATTCCCTCGGATCAATACTTAGATGAGGCTCTCAATTTATCCGATTCAGAACAATCTATACTTACCGACTTAAATGCTTGGTTACCAGATACCATTATTGACTGCCATAGTCATACCAACGGAGCAGATGCCGTTGGTGATCTGCCTGATATTGCATATCGCCGCTTATATTCTTCGTTTCCGGGATTTTCGATTGAACAATCGCAACGTGTGAAAACTGTGTTTCATCCCTCTAAGACTATATATATGCTACGATTCGCAAATCCATATAAAGGGATCAAACACAAAATCGCAAATGATTATTTACTCAAATGTAAACTGCATGGTGACCAAGTTGCTTTGCTTGGTTTACCAGATGATCCCGCCTACACGCTTGAGCAACTACAATCAACGCACTATGTTGCTCTGAAATCATATCCGTTCTATTTTGACCCACCGGCAAAAACGGTACTTGAATATTTCACTCCCGAAATGCTTGCCGCATGTGAGCGCCTTGCAATACCCATCATCTTGCACTTGCCACTTCCATTGGCTGATTGCCTAGATGAAGTCCTACATATTGCCCAAACATACCCTGCATTGACAATAGTCATCGCCCATCTTGGTCGACATCGTGTTTACTCGGAAAAAGTTCTTGAAGCTTACAAGACAGTGAAGCACCACCAGAATATCGTAATGGATACTTCGATGATTGCGACAGAGGATGTAATGATTGCAGCATTAGAAATTCTTGGGATGTCGCGCATTATGTATGGGTCAGATGAACCCATGAATTTACATCGGTATGTAAGCTATATGCATCCTCAATTGGGAGAGCGATTCATGAGCCAGTATCCTTATCATTGGTTGGATGACTCACAACGCGCCGAATATGGCCATTTAGCAGAGAATGCTCTGCTATTGCATTTGCAATGCCTACTGGTTCTGAAATCTGCCATGACAAAGGTATTTTCTCCTGATGAGTTAGATGTAGCTAAACATAGCATCTTTTATAAAAATGCTTCCATGATTTTTGATTGGAACAGGATGTAATTATGAACACCCCACAACCTGTTGATGCTGAAGGATTCTTAATCAATACTGGATCATTGGCAAAAGTTCAACCTGCATTCAAGCCTTTGCTGGATAATGTCCGCGATGAAATCATGTCTGTTTGGTCGGAAACTGTCGGGAGTTTGTACATTCGCGGTAGTATCAGCGTCGGACATGCACACGAAGGTACATCAGATGCTGATTTCGTAGTTGTCGCAAGGATCATCCCAAATGATTTTGTTGAGTGGAGTAAATATCGTATTAAGGTGTGGGAACAACAGTATAAGATGGTTTCTGAGGTTGATTTAGCTTTGATTGATCATCAAAGTCTATTGACTCTAGGTAAGTCCAACGGATTGAAGGTAAATCTAGCAACACATTCCACCCTGTTAGCGGGCAATGAGATTCTCGATGAATTACCAAAATTTAAACCAGATATCAGTTTAGCTCGTTACCTATTTCCAGATATCAATGAAACCTTTCAACAACTGCGACAAATATTCGTTGACGAAATTTATCCTGAATACCAATATCGAGAGCGCTCACCCAAATTCTGGTGTGATTGGACAATGCGGACGATTTTAAGAAGTGCTAGCGTTCTTGCTACAACGACGACCAACTCCTACCATGTTGAATTACTACGTTGTGTGCAGCACACAGTAACAATCTACCCAGAACTATTATCTGATCTGTATCAGGCATATGAATACTCACGTTCACCCATTGATGATCCTAAACAAATATTGGGTTTTCTCGATGACTATTTGCCAAAATTTATTCCACAATGGAACACAATATGTTATTCCTAATTTAGCTCTTCACCTGTCTCGATACAAGTGGATGACCTAGCGGAAGTGTAGGATATCCCTCACATTGTTCCTTAATATAGTTGATAAGCTCTTTATAGATCATGAACTTCAATTCATCGGAGGTACGTAAATTGAGCTTATAAACGCCTGTATCAACCTCATCTTGACCGAAAACGATCATAATTGGTAGCCACTGCTCATGAGCGAATCTAAGTTTGCGTCCAACCGTTTTCTTACGATCATCCACATCCGTGCGAATGTGATTTTGGTTAAGTTTTTTTGCAAGCTCTAATGCTGGAGAGATGAAAGTCTCGTTGACAGGTATTATTCGTACTTGAGTGGGACATAGCCAGAGTGGAAGACTTGAAGGTGACGTTTCGAGCGCATTTTCAACGTTGATGATGATCCACCGCTCGATAGACCCTAGTGAAGTATGGCATATCATTGGTTTAGAGGATTCGTTCTGAGCATTCTGATAATGCAAATTGTACCGTTCGGCATTTGCGGTGTCCAACTGTGTATTGAAATAGCGTAATCCATGTCTATCGTAAAAGACGTGCTTCATCGGCCAATAATGCTTCGCGCCAGATAGAACCTCAACGATGACAGGCATACCATGCGAGCGAACGATTTCTAACAATCGCCATTTATTATTCTCAAAGAACGGTTTGACCACTGTAAATTCAACAGTATAGGGCATCTTTAGCTGTTGGGACAATGATACGTGATGATCATACATCAATCGATATTCAGCCCAAGCATCATCCATAGTCGCACATATGCTATGAATATCAAAAAACGAGAAAGCCCGAGCACGATGAATACCACGTAATTCGCCACTCTGATTATATCGAAATCCATCAATATATTCGTATATACGCAAAGGTAATTGTTGATGCGAGAGTTGAATATCCTGTAAAAAGCTAAACAATCCGGGGTCAGCCCCAAATCGTAAGAAAAATTTCCGATCCTGTTCAAAGTTAATGACATAGTAAAGGCGATCATGAAATGTTTCGACCTGACTACGCAATTCATCCTGTTGCCAATCAAAAAAGTAAGGCGTTTTGATTTGTTCAGCTTGTAATTCGCGCTGAATTTGTTGATTTAGCCAAATTCTGATGAGTTCAAAGACTCGGAAGCCCGCTGGATAATATCGAAAATGCCCCTGATCGGCATTCGTATCTGCTTTGACCCAGCCTAGAGTTTGGACATATTCTAGAGATGCCAATGGGATTGACGGACTGGTACCGAGGATCCGATTCACATGCTTGAGCAGCAACGGTTCAAGCCCAACTTTTTTGGCATCGTTTAAAAGCATTTCAGTTCCATCAGGATACAAAACAAGATATTCAGAATATATATTGGCTGTTATAGCATTACGGTTATCCAAAAGATTCCTCGTATACTTTTACTTAATGTCCAAGTTCAGGCGCGTTCATGACGCATCCAAGGAAAAACAACAAATTCAAGTACCTTGATTATCAACACCGTACTGGCACTCACCAGCGCGAGCAGTACCAAGCAGGCATATAACACACCTGGACGCAACTGATACAATGATACAGTGATCAATCGTCCTATACCATCACTTGACCCAATCCATTCACCTATGGTCGCCCCAACAATGCTGGCTGGTGCCGCTAACTTGAGGGCGGTGACAAAGGACGATACGGACAAGGGGAACTTGAAAAAGCGCAGCACTTGCCAACGAGTCGCATTGTATATAAAAGCGATTTGTTGATAGTCATTATCTAGCTGATTGAAATGCTCATCAAGTGAAAGCAATATCGGAAAATATGTCAAGATTGCCGATACAATCACAAACGATAGAAAAGAGTCTTGACCGAATAGCAAGATAATAGCCGGAGCTAGCCCGATGATTGGAAAGGATTGAATAGCAAAGGCAATTGGAAAGGTAGTGGTTCGGATAATGGGAAACAGATCATACAGTATTACAATAATGACCGCCGCCACCGTACCTAGCATAAAACCAACGAATGATTTTTGAAGTGTTGCAGACATAGCACGCCAAATCGTATCACGAGCATTCCAGCCTTCTTCGATAATAGTACGCGGAGTGGGAATGAAGAATTCTAATGACGTTTCACCACGTGCTACACGTTCATGGTTGATAGCATCTTCTGTAAGTTGCCATACAGTGACGATAAACAAGACTAGGAGTAGTGATGGGAGCACAGAAAACAAGACTTTCATAAATAAGTTCGCATCATCTCTCTGACTTGCTTGACAACCCTATAATAGTCATCATTCAAACGAATCATTCCTGGATGTATTTTGTCTAAGTGAATTTTTGTATCGTTGATGATGCGTCCAGGTAACGAGGAAAACAAAAAAATTCGATCAGCAACAAACACTGCTTCCTCAACGCTATGTGTGATCATCAATGTGGTCGGTGAAAATTGAGAATGCAGTTGTAAGAATTCTTGCTGTAACTGTTCACGAAATAATTCATCCAATGCAGAAAATGGTTCATCCATCAATAGAAGGCGCGGACGGGTAATCAATGCACGTGCTAAAGCTGTACGTTGCCGCATCCCTCCTGAGAGCTGGGCAGGGTAAAGATGGCTCGAATTAGACATGCCGATCAGTTCAAGCAACATGTCAACATCGTAAGCGTCCTTTTTTTGGGTGATGTCTAGTGGAAGCCGGATGTTCTCTCTGACAGATCTATTGGGGAGTAGCTTCGGAGACTGAGGCATCAAACTAAGCCAATTTTGACGTCTTGCTTCATTACTTCCTTGCCCATTAATTTTAATGGATCCAGTCTTCAGTTTGTTAATACCAGAGATCAATCGTAAAAGGGTTGTTTTACCAGACCCTGACGGTCCTACAATGACACCAATCTCCCCCGGAGATAAGGAAAGATTGATGTTATCGAGTATATATTGTGCATTGCTATATGTGTAGCTCAGCGCAAGAATTTCAACCGCACACCCCCGTTGTACTGCGCTCATCATCCGACACACGTTTCATCAAAATCTTCGCCATAGATCCGTTGTAAGATAGCTGGATCGACTAATTCTTCAATATTAGGGATATAATCACGTCCGACTATATTGAGATAAGTATCTGCATATTGGCTGACAAGCGTTTCCTCAATGATACCCAAACAAGGTTGCGTACCATCAAGGTCAAACAAGGGGAGGGATTGCTCAATTAACCATAATTCTTGTTCATAATCGAAATCAGGTCCGCCACAACGTTCATCGAGCACATGTTCGGCAGCCATTTGTGGATTGGCAACGACGAATTCAGCCCCATATATGGTGGCTTCGAACCATGTTGCCAGCATATCGGCATCCATTTCAAGGGTATTTTCTCTTACTAGGATGATATTAGAGGGTTGTCCGAAACCAGGCACTTCATTGAGGCTTAAAAACCGATAAGGCACATCAGCTTGGAAAGCCTCATATGCTTGAGTTGTCCAAAACCCCCATAAGGCATCGACCTGACCTACTAAAAAAGGTGTTGCATTAAAACCGGTGGTCACAATCTGTAGGTCACTGTAACTCACACCAAAATGCTCTGCGAGGGCTTCAATCATCACCGCATCAGGGGACGCACCTATCACCCAATTCGATCCATCCGCCTTGGTTCCCGTAAACAAATCTTCAAGATTGGATGGACCATCCTCCCTGATGAGAAAACCGAGTGGATTATCTTGCCAAAATGCACCAATTGCTTTCACTCGTAATTGGTTTGTAAGTCCTGCTCGTGCTCGACCTTCAAGGTATTCTGTCAACACACTTTCAACAGAGATGTCAATATCATTATTCTGGGCGAGAATGGTTGAGGAGCGTGCAAAGGATATTGCTGGTCCACCTGCGCGTAGACGGACATCGAGTCCAACATCTTCATAGTATCCTTCGACAATCGCTGAACAAACAAAGGCAAACTGCCCATTAGGTATCCAGCTAGCTTGCACAGTTACAATTCTTAAGCCTTCGTTTTCTTGCGCTGAACTAGCAAAACCTAAGGTGAAAGTTATATATATTATTAAAATGTATAATGGTAATTTAAATCGCACATGCAACTCCTAGTTCATTGGATCACATATTAAACAAGGGACTCATTATCCTAATACCAAGACACCTGTAAAAAAAATTCATCTAGCTAAAACAATGTTGAGACTATTGATTGTTTCAAAAGCACAAAATTTACTGTGATTACCACCGATTAGAAAACAATCCTTGTCAGGTACTAAGATGCGATTTCCCATCTTATGGGAACATAAATCTCATAATTTTTTGCTCATTACCCATATTCTTCAAAAGCACATTCAAGTCGCTCAATAACCCGATACTTCAACATCATCAAAGTCTGTGAAAGCTGATTGCGTTCGCGTTCCAGATTTTTGACACGAGCCTCATATTGTTCTCGAATACGCCTATTCTCCGAGCGTAATGCAAGCAATTCAGCTCGCAACATTGAAAAATCACATTCATCGGGAGCTTGTTTCCCTATTACATCATAAGCAGATGCCATTAGAATCATACCGCGTGATACCTCACCAACTTTATTGATGTATCCTGATCTCACAAGACGATTGATCTGGTAGCTCACTGCTGAGGTCGAGCGAATGCCGGTAGCCTCACAAATCTCACGAATACTGGGAACAAACCCATATTCGGTCTGATAATTGTATATGAAAGACAGAATTTCTATCTGACGATCAGTTAAGTTGGATCCTTTTATCATTTTACATCACCTTTAATGATTGCACTTATCCAATCACGTACAATTCCATGTCCTGCCAGCAGATAAAAGTCATTCACATCCTTGCCTTGTGGAACCTGTATACATTGTGTCGCCTGTGATAAACCCGCAATTTTTTCTGAAGCCCCCTGCCCCGCCTGGTCATTATCCATCCTGATGAAGATACTGGGTGCAGTGATAAATTTCGGAAACCAGCGCGGATTGATATGTTTATTCGTCGCACTCCCTATAGCTGCTGATGCAATCAGTCCTTCACTAACTTGTCTTGCGATCAATGTATCGAACTCCCCTTCTGTAATTAGGATTGGCAACCCCGGTTCAATGGTATCCGCTAAATACAGTCCGCCTTTTATATTTCCGCCACTAACCTGATGGTAGCGTTGCTCACCCGTAGCACGGCGAACTTTGATACCCCAGATAGCTCCCGATGCGAACCATGGAATCGTAATTCCGCACGGGACATTCAATCCTTCTATTGTTTTCCATTCACGATAGTCACCCGGAATGTATCCCAGACCCACCGCAACAATGGTATCTTCGGTTAAACCACGTTCTTCTTCCAGATAACGCCAGGCACGTTTACCTTCCTTCCCCCACAAGGTATCCATCGCTTGTTGAGCCACTTTACGAGCTGCTTTTTGCCAATTTGCATCTGGTGGCTCGGATATAGGCTCAATCTTGGGTTGCCGCGGACGATTAACCTGATCGATTATCGGTAGATCACCCGATGTAAGTCGTTCACATGCTTCCTGAAATGAGAGACCATGATATTCCTGAAGCCACGAAATGGCATCGCCGCCATGACCACACGCGCCAAAACAATTCCAGTGATCAGCATAAACAACCAATGAGTAGCCCTTCTCTTCATTATGAAGCGGGCATTTGTACTTACTATGTGTGTTGTTCCGATACTTCGGTCTGCCCAGATCACGCTCAATCAAATCACGGCAGTCAACACGATCTTTGATACGTTCAACATCTATCATAAGGTTTACCTAACCTCACATTACTTCTGATAAGTGCATTAGATTTCGATTTGCGAATAACTCGTCAAAACGATTCATCGACCAGTTATTTGACAGGTTTTAGAGGATTTCGCATGAAAATCGTCGAAATTAGCCAAAATCCAATCCTTATTGAACCTCTATAACTCATTAAAAACCTGTCAGTGTGATTGACAAGTAGACAAGTTGACGAGTTATTGAAACTTGTCAAAACCACTGACAAGTCTAATCCTCCACAAGAACATAAGCCGTTGTTGAAGGACCACGCCCACTATTCCGTTCAGTTGACTCGATTGCACCACCCTCAACCAAAGCATCAATTGCGGCATATACATCTTTACGATTCTTGATACCTGTCCCACGATGAATATCTCGCTTTGATGGAGGACGTTCCTTTGAAGAACGCGAGATGAAATCTAGAATTTTTTGCTCATTTTTCACATCCTGACTGATGTTAAGTTCCGCTAGCAAGCGATGTGCTGAAGCCCGATATTCCTCAGAGAGCATCTGCGCTCTTGCCCAATGTGCTACTGTAATTCGCGGTGCGTCTTTTGCCCCATCCTCTGCCCAATCCATCAAGGTAAGAATGAGAGACAACTTCGCAGTTAAGACTGGTAAGCGTCCATAGTTACCACGTAGACGCTCATCCAAGCCATCACGCGGATCAGTTAGCTCATGCATGGCTTTTGAATAAGCATTGAAATGTTGCATTACTTCTGGTTCAAGCAGTACATCGACGCTCGGTAACTGAACAGATTCTTCTGAGCTGTAGAGGGCTTCCCACTCAGGAGGCTGAGGAAATGCATTATGAATGCGGTGCAGGCGTGACTTTAATCCTTCAGTCATCCGATCAAGTTCAGGTGATGGATCACTCACGACAAAAGGCATATCTTTTTCAGTGGGTGTCAATGCGATGAAACGCGCCATCAAACCGCTTTCCCACTCGGTGTCAGACATATAACGGGCAAGCATAGTCGGTGTGGTTGCACCAATTAACGATAAAGACGGATTATAGATGATGAGCTTGCCATCACCGCGAAGCTCCCGTTCCATGCGATCTCCCCCATCGAATAATTGCATGAGAGCCTCAGAATGCCCTTCCATGTATTTTTTAGGGATGAGAATCTTGCTGGCTTCATCAATACTCATACCACGCTGTCCAGCAAAACGACTGCCCATATCTTCCAGCTTTTTTTCACTGGGAAGTAGTTGGTCATAGTTTGTTGGCTTCTGCCCTGCGAGCTTCGCCATCAACATTTCAGGTGTGGTTGTTTCCGCTAGCAATAGATGAGGCAAGACACTACGCACCAGTTGGGTCATCGCCTTCAAGCCAGTGCTTTTGTGATAATACGTGGTTGGTGCTGACCACAGAATGTACAAATTGGGATGAATATCACTGAATGGCAAGCGTAATACAGCCCGGCGAGCAATGGCTAAGCCAACTGCCCACAACGGCGCGGACTCCAAAAAGATATGCGGTGTCATGGGTGATTTTTGCTTGAGCCAACGGGTGCAATCACGATGAAAACGCCCTACCTCTTCAGCAGACTTGATAAGTTTTTCATCAAGCTGGGCAGCTTTAGGCAACGGCGGCACATACAATTCATCACAGACTTTCAGGTCTTCTGGTAGTTCTGCTTTAGGATCAATGAACATGACCTGCTCAACAATAGACTGGTCACGCATCACCATATCGTAGAGCGTTTGCCAACCGTCTTTTTTGTTGACTGGATCAAGCGTATCAATCAACAAGCGTGTAACGGGACTAAGTGTTAGCCCTTCTGGTATGTCCATTTTCGCCATAATACGGCGAAAGGCATAAGCATCCTCGCGGGTTAGTTTCATAATAAGACCGCTCCTTCACGTATTTTAAATAACCCTGTTGTCACTTCCTGAACTCTGGAAATGGTTGCAAAAAGGCTGAACGTTGCGAGAACGAACCACATGAAGACAGTGAGGATACCCGCTTGATGAAACTTTTTCCAAACGGTGGTATAATACTAGATCACTTTGAACAGGGTTTTTGACCCCGTTCAGTCGTGGTTCACCGGGCTGATCTGCGACGGGCTTGCCAGGCATTGACGCAGATTGGCTCGGCTCCAAATAGGGACTTCCGCGTTGTTGCATCCTAATTTCTCCTTACTGATTGTGATACAATTCAATCACCTATTACGAACAAATATTCTAGGTTTTTATCATATCACAAAAATGAAACACTGGTGCATCGGGTAGTGCCAAAAACCTGTTTGTTGGAAGATTCCTACCAAAACCACCGACAAGTTTAAGGAGCGTTAACTTGCAAATTCGGACAAAATCCGCTATTATATGAAATAATAAAGCGAACCTAGTCCGGGGCTTTACAAGTCCACCCCGGTGGGATTGGATAAAGCTCTCTGATGAAGGTTGACCGCCAATAACAGAGGGCTTCGCTGATTCTAGGCATAGTGACAGTTGCTCGGATGGCAAGTCCGCGCCAACTACCCTTCTAAATCATTCCCCT
>Ga0105046_10002640_pt1 | contig 28316 bp, 24 predicted proteins | sample MAT03_FD_78385 | JGI IMG/M metagenome (GOLD analysis project Ga0105046, IMG submission 78385) | Freshwater microbial communities from Lake Fryxell liftoff mats and glacier meltwater in Antarctica - MAT-03 (megahit assembly) | ecosystem: Environmental > Aquatic > Freshwater > Ice > Liftoff... | reverse complement strand
TTGATCTGGCTGAACCAGGTCAATCCACCGAAGTCATCCCAGTCGCGCCGCCATTCCAGGCCACACCACCACGGACTCATCCACACTCGCGCCCAGTCCATGCCATTGCCGTGCATGAGTTGGAACCAGCGTTCATAGGCACGCGTGCCTTGGCGCTGCCAGTCGAGCGAATGCCACCCGCGTACCGCTTGCGGCTCCTGTTCGACCGGCGTGTATGCGCGCTCGCGATTGAGGTCGCCGTCTTGACGCTCATCACCAGGCGAGCGCAGATTGATGCCGATGGGATACCAATAGCGCCCATCTGCGTCCGCCAGCCAGCGCGGATCACCAGGATCGGTCCGCACCGTCGGCATGCCGCCACGCTCCGCAGACACGGTTGCTGAAGACCAGGATGATTCGGTCGGCAGCCAGGTCTCGCGCACCTTCACCTTGGCAATGATACGCCAACGCCAGACCCCAGGACCCGGCGGAGTCCAGCGCCAATGCCAGGAACCAGCCCCGTCCGGAACGGCACGCTCGGTCGTGCCGTCGAATTCCAGGCGATGCGGTTCGTACCAGAACGCCGGATGGACTCTGCGCTGACCGTCGGGCCCTTCGATCTCGCCTACGATATCCGCACTGTCCGGATCGTATGGATTGGTTGCTGACTGGCTGAGCCTGAACGAGGCAGTAATCGGCTGCCAACGGGCGAGGGCCGCCGGGCCAGACCGGAGGTCGAGCAGGCGCAGGGACGTCGTGCCGGCTTCACTTGGCCAACCGAGGCGACGGACCCGGTCCAGCCGCAGGGTCGCGGGACCAGCTGCTCCGCGGACATAGGCGATCAGGCCGAAGGCGCGGATCCGACGGCGGATGTCATCACTCCAGGCCTCGCCCTGGCCTGAACCGCTCCAGGCCGCGCCTGTGCTGCAGTCGAGGCCGACGGTCTGCCAGGCCCCATCGCCCGGAATGGTTGCGACGCGCAGTTGCCACCAACGGTGATGGTGGTCGGTAACCCAGGCGAACAGTGTCGCCTCGCCACCGCCATCGAGCGCCACATCGCATTCCAGGCGATCCAGGTTGAATAGATTGAGATCCAGCGCGACCTGCATGCCTGCGATCCGCACGTCACTGCCGGCCGACACCGGCACACTAATGCAGCCACTGTCGTCGCTGCCGTTTGGCATCGCCTGGACTGGTCCGATCAGCGGCGGCGGCCCCTGCGACCAACCGGTTCCGCCATCGGCGAAGGAATACCACGTTCCAGCTGGATCGGTGCGGGCATAGCGCACCAGCTGCGGATGCTTGGCAACCAGCGGACGCCGGTCGAACTGGCCAATCACCGCGGCCAGCCCGCTGGCCACCGCGATTAACCGCTGCTGTTGGGCTCCGTCATTGGCCATCCGCGTGATGCCCAGCGTCCAACACTGCAGCCCCGGTGCGGCGCGCGCCCGCGCGACCAAGCTGCGCACCTGGATCCTCCAGGCCTGCCAGGGCAGGTCGCTGGTCCACAGGTCGCGCTGCGTACGCCACGGCCCTTCGCCACCAGTCCACGGGGACAGGCCGAAACGGAACGGCCCTTGCTCGTCGGCCAAGCCATCGGGCAGCAGGTCGATAGCTACGACACCAGCAGCTAGCGCGGCGTCGACCGCTGCCGCCTGGGTCCACGAGATCGCGCCGGGTCCGCGGAAGCCGGTCCAGGCGGTTGTCCAGGCTAGCACCGGAGCGAGCGCCTGTGGCACATCCTGACGGCTGCAGCGCTGCCAGGCCCCATCCGAAAACGAGCTGCATACTCCAGACCACGCCGGTGCACGTGGGACAGGCAGGGCTGCAGCGGCCGGCGCAGCCATGGCTTCGCGCACGGCGATTGTATTCGGCACGGTCAGCGGCTGGCTTTGCCAGGTCACCTCGCCGTCGCGCCAGCGCAGCACCGAGGGGGCGACTGGCTGTTCGCCGGCGGCAAGCCGCAGGACCCAACGGGCCGGTCCACGGGCGCGCCAACAGCCTGCCGCGTCGGGCAGACCCGGCTGGTCGAGGAACATCGGCCACAGCCGCCCCTCCCCATCCTGCAACTCGACTTCGCCGAATTCGCCGCGGAATCCCCCTGCCAGACGCAGGCGCCATTCGCGCCATGTTCCGTTGTCGACCAAGCCGGGATGCAGGCCGACAACGTTGAACGAGGCAGTGCCGGCCGGGGAAGGGATGGTCGAGACGCGCGCCATGGCGACGCCGGTCCAACCATGCACAGCGAGTTCGAGCGAGGCGACCGCGCGGATTGCGTCGGCCCCGAGCGGTCCGTCCTTGCCCGACCACGAAGCGGCATCGAGTCCGATGACACCAGAGGCCCGGCGCTCGCCAGATGCGATACGCAGCGGTTCGGACAGCACGTACCGTCGACCATCAGCGGCCACCAGGCGAAGTTCAGCCCAGCACTCCCGCTCGTCGACCGCGTCGCGGGCCACATCCAGACGCAGCGCGGCTGATCCGGCCAGGCTGTCGATGGGCAATGTCAGAGGAACTCCGGCAATCAGCCGCCATTCAGCAGCAGGCATTGCCAGGATGAAAAACAAGAGGGTCAGAAGTCTCATGTCATTTCCGCAGAGGCCGCCGCAGCAACCAAGTCTACCGAAGGCCAGCCACCGGCATCGCCGACCGCGCGGGCCCGGGGCGACCAGGGCCGGGTCCTGCCGGGATCGCTGACCCCGAACACCCCGACCACCGGCGCGCCGACCGCTGCCGCGAGATGCATCGGACCGGAATCATTGGCGACAACCACCCGCGAGCGGGCCATCACCGCAGCATAGGCACCAACCCCAAGGCGGGGCAGCAGGATCGCTCCCGGCAATGCGGCCTGTGTGGCCGACTCCTCGCCAGGACCAGGACAGGCGATCACCTGACCGTGTTCAGCGAGCATGCGAGCGAGCAGACGGAAACCCGGCCATTGCTTGCTTTGACCGCGGATCGTCCCGACAGCCAACGGAGCCAACACCGCGTAGGGACCGCTGATCGCAGCGAGGGCCTCGGCAGCCTGACGGCGATGCGACTCAGCCAGGCGCAGACCCAACGTGTCCGGGGGCACGGCCGGGCTGCACCAGGCTCCTGCCACCCGCCAGAACGATTCGACTTCATGACTGCCCGACATGCGCGCGACGCTCCTCCCTAGCAATGGACGACGCCAACCGCCGTGACCGGCTGCCGCGACCCCGGCAAGTCGCATGCGCAACGCCGAGCCGAACGAATTGGGGAACAGGACGCCACGAGTGGCGCCGCTCGCACGGATCTGCTCCGCCTCGCTACGCAACCCACCAGCACATTTGGTCACCGTATCCGGCTCGGCAGCTAGCAGATCAGCTGCCCAGCCCTTGCCAAAACATGCCAGTGCAAAGCCGGCAGCGCGCAGACGGGCCAGCGCCGGCAGCGCCATACAGGCGTCACCCAGCCAGTTGGGCAGCCGGACGGCTAGCGTCTCGGCACGAGAGATGAATGCAGTGGTCATCAGCGGGGCATCATGATAGAGCTTCTGCGAGGCGTGCGAGGTCGATTCCCTCTCGGGAATTGGCGGAGAGCCACGCGCGTGCAGCCGAAGTTTAGGTCCCGATCCAGCTGCCGACCAACAGCATACACCAACTGTGGTGTCGGTGCGGAATATGCCCGGATTCAGACCGCGATCGCACCAGCTTGGCGATTACGGCAGGATGTCGATAGAGTTTTTAGAGCCGCAAGACACACGCTTGGCAGCCTGGGCTTCGGCGCTGGGCAGATTGAGATTCCAAGCTAGACCAACGGCGGCGAGCGAGCGGATCACCCAATAGCTGATGTCGAGCTGCCACCACTGCAAACCGTGACGGGCGGAGGTCGGGAAGGCGTGGTGGGTGTTATGCCAGCCTTCTCCCAGGCCGAGGATGCCCAACGTCACGTTGTTACGACTCATGTCGTCGCTCTGAAACGGTTGGCGCCCCCATAGGTGGCAGGCGGAATTGATGCTCCACGTGACGTGGTGGACCAGGAACACGCGGGCCAAGCCGCCCCACGCCAGGCCAGTCCACGCCCCGTACCAATGCTGCGTGATGATTCCACCCAGGATCGCCGGCAGGACAAGCCCGAGCGCCACCCACAGCGGGAACAGCGCGCTGGCCACTCGCAGAGCCGGCCTAGCGGCGAGGTCTTTGACGTAGCGCTCAAGGTCGGGCGGGTCGGGCTTGAAGAACCAACCGATGTGCGCGTGCCAAAAACCCGCGAGCAGTCCTGCCACACCCTCCCCATGATGATGCGGAGTGTGAGGGTCCAGCTGCGTATCGCTGAACTGATGGTGCCGGCGGTGCATGCCGACCCACTGGAACAGCGACCCTTGTACCGCCATCGATCCGAAGACGGCGAGGATAAAGCGGACCCACATGAAGGTTTCAAAGGAGCGGTGGACGAATTGGCGGTGAAAACCGACCGTCACCCCAAGGGTCGTGACCACGTAGAAACCGAGGAGGAGACCGAGATCAGTCCAGCGGAAGCCCCAGCCCCACACCGCAAACGGCACCGCGGCCACCCCAACCAGCGGGACAAGGATCGCGAGCACGGTTGCTATGCGCACGGACAGCGGCATCGACGCTGGCGGGAGCTCGGCCGGCGCGTTCGCCACTGGCATCAAGGTCTGTTCGGCGATCATGAATCTGTCCCTAAGCAGACACTGTTACAGAAGCATAAGAGCACCGCCGAAGCCGCCTCGCTTAGATGCAGACAGCCGAATGTCATGCGCTCGTTGCCTTATCGCTCGATCTGCTCGGTCAATTCTTCGGCAACCCGAGAAGTTCAGCGTTCACGTCACCATTGTACGGGTTGGACAAGCCGTGTTGCCACCTGGGATGATCATCATCATTTTGGTGATTATGATGAATAAGGCAGCAAGTGCACATTCTCCTGACCATATCACTCATGGTAGGGACCTATCCACCGCTACTGCTCGGTTGGTACATGTCCCGCCAATGTAGGCCCCTAACATGGCCGATGATGCGGCAAGTACCGTTGCAATAAACGCTACCCAGGCAGCATTAGCAAGCGCCTTCGCCACGGCGGCGGTCGCGGCTCGCGCCTTCTGTTCTGCTTCGACTATCCCAAACGATTTCCGGAAAGGCTAACATGTCCGATGAGGCAGCCATAGCTCCGCCCGCTGGAGCCAGGCCTCCGATCGCGAATCCGGCACCTTTAGAAATGCCCCTGGCAGACGACCCAGCGGCAGAAACGCAAGAATATCAACGATATCGTACATGACAATGGTTCACTGACGGTAGTGAGATGAAAGAAATGAACACTTCAGATCATGCCGCCTCTAGGAGCATCCACGAAAGAAAAAGATGATGAGGAGTATGGGTATCGGTATACCGATCAACCATCCAAGCGCATATCCAGCCACTTTTCCCCTACGACTATGCTGGAGATTCGAGATGGATGTTTTATGTGTTGTTATCATATAATTATCCTTGTGGTTAAATGCCCTGGACCCAACGATTACGCAATGAGGCTGAAGCGAATGAAGAGTCGTTTGTACGAGACGAACAACACCATGCCATCCTACCGATGTGCACGCATAAAATCACAATTTTTCGACGATATCGTGCCATGATGTTGTCACTCCTCGGCGTTGTGTGGCAGAGCATGAACATAATGCAGGATTCAAATCCCCGAGCATTCTAGCCCTGCGGCTAGAGCCAACTAACTTGGCGACGCCAAAAACCAGCTTTGAGCAGGGGGAGAAGCTCCGCTAGAACTGGTAGCCATATCCAGCGCCAATGCTCGCACCCACTACAGCTTTGTTTGCACCGTCATCATTTTCCTTGTCCTGCAACACGCCAATGGCTCCAATAACTTCTAAGAAATGACGGCCGCGCTGCGACGTATTCAAGTCGAGGTTCCAAATGACGAGCGCGTCTGCCTCCCAGCCCGAGTCATCGCTATTATGATAGACCACGCGAGGTCCCACCGTCAAGTATTGGCTGTCCGGTAGATTGAGAAGGCTCAGATTCCAGTTTATGGATCCACCTGCTCCTGGACGTCCGTCCTCGCTAATGAAAACTTCGGGCCGTAGCATGATCTCGTGATCATGTAGTCGCCATTCTGCAGCGACACCTGGTTCAAAACCCGATGTTCCCACCAACGCTTGGACAACCAAGCGTGGGTAAGCGGGATCGCTGAGAGGCCTGTCCATAGCCGATAATGAGCAAATGGATGCACATACCAGAGCAGGAAGAGTGAGGTTGAGACGATAGGACATAGGAACTCCAGGTGAAAGATGGTTATAATACTATGGCTGTCTTGGCACACGGACGCATGCAATGCGTCGTTACTTCACGGAACGGTGATGTGATTGTCGATCCGCAAAACCCCATTGGTTTCTCTAGCGACCTTGAGCACACGATCACACTCAGCTTGCGATGCCACTGGGCCACGCAGCACCACCACACCTTGGGCTGTGATTATTTTTACGTTCTGTGCATTGACCGACATCGACTCATCACCGGTCAGTGTCTTGCGAATCTGCTTGGTAATGGCGATGTCTTCACTGCTGTCTCCCTGATCCAACGGCGTGACCGAATGCCCGTCTTTATCCGTCTTGTTCTGACCGGAATTATCGACTGGCCGCGATGGATCGTATTCGTTCGTCGATGCCACGGGTGAATTCCTTGGCTTCTCCATGGATTCGGACTTCGGGTTTGTTGCCACTTCGTCACCGCACCCAGCAAGAACAGCAAACGCAGCGACAACCAACGAGAGCTGACACAGATTCATGACTTTTCCATTCGCGCCTTGGTCTGCGAATCAGAAGGAACGGATTCTTCGCCTGCACTCGCGATATCTTCAGCGCCCTCTTCGGTATAGATGCGCTTAGTTTCTTTCTCCTGATCGTTATCGGCGACATGCACCGAGATCAATACGCGGCCATCACGAATTTTTCCTTCATAGCGTTTGGCCTCGTATTCTGGAATGCCGAGTCCGATGAGTGCGCCAGTCAGGCCGCCGACGGTCGCACCGACAGCAGCTCCACTCAAGGCAGCCAAGATCGGGCCGGCGGCGATGAATGGGCCTACTCCTGGAATTGCCAAACTGCCTATGCCGACCAACCAACCGAGACCGGCACCGATTACGCCACCGGTGCTTGCACCTACGGCGACTCCTTCCGGGGCCTTGGTATGCTTTTCGTGAGCAAAGTCGCGGGTTGTACCCTTGTCAGGGAAAAGCACCGAGATGGCGTCACTTGTGATTCCAACTGATCGCAGTCGATCGACTATGGTGTTTGCTTGGGCTTCACTCGTAGCCAAGCAGTAGACGGAAGTAGTCATGATGATATCCTTGGGTTCGTTGGTTGATATGGTTATGATGCGAAGGGTGCGCCTGCGACGTAAGGAAGGGAAACTACTTAGTTATGTTGTTCTCGGCGCCATTGTTAACCTTGCCGAGTTCCTCATTAGTCCACTTGTCAACATCTACCATTTTCAAGCGCATTTCGTCTCGTGCCTGAGCTCTTTCCTTCTCAAGAGCGGTGATCGCCTTGGCCTCAGACAAGTCTTGTTCCAGTTGATGCCGCTTCATTTTGGCATCGTCAGCATCCATTTCATTTAATATCGGAGCTAGATTATTAGTTGTGTTGGAATCAATCTCAGCCTTTCGGCTGACCGCATCGGCCTTAATCTTTGCCTCGTCCTCAGCAGGGCTGGTTCTTAACTTCTCGGCAACATCAGCATCGATTTTATCCTTGTCGAATTTGGACAGGCTCTCTATATTCCTACGCTTAGCAACCCGATCGGTATTCGACTTTCCCGCACTGATGCTATACGCTTCTCGGTCAGCCTTGTATTTTTCACGGATCTGGCGCTCGCTAAAATCGAGATTATTAGATTTCTCATCGTATCGCTTATTAATCGCATCCTTCTGATCACGTGCATTGAGCTTGATATCATCAACCTTTCTTGTCGTCTCAGGCGTGCGGTTAGGATAATCGCTCGTACGCGAATCGGTGCAGCCACCTAAAAGGAAGGCCGAGAAGAGCAGGACGGAGCAGGCGACGATGGGATTCATGATGTTCCTGGGTTTGTCGGAGATAGACGATCGGGCTGGTTGTCTGTGATCGAACATGTTCGGGCATAGCGAACTGTATGCCAAAGACTGCATTCGGCTGGTCCCGCAGCACGATACTTTGGATTTCACGTTGTTTTCGATTAATTTTTCGAACTCTGCCTGCGGTGTGACGGTTGAGCCGGGATCCTGCTAATTCATACATTAGAGTTCTTGTTACGATGCAAATTGCATTGGCCGATCAGGTTGTAGCCCTAAATATTCGGAACGACATGAAATCGGCCGAGTCAAGTCGGTACATACATGGACATTGGCAGGAATGCTGCCGATTGCGGTTATGGATACGAGCCTGCCTGAGCGGCGCTTAGAAGGCCTCTCACATCACCAAGTGGTTTGGTCTGCCATTTGCTAAGCAGCTGCTACGGCTCGGCTGGGATCCGGGTCGACCGGACCTCAGGCTGATAGGACGGCAACCGGCAGCCGTGAAAGCCATCACGACAAGGAAACCAGATGCCCACTTCAAAGCATAAACTCCCATCCACGATCCCAGACAGCAACCGTCAACCTGCGACGCAAGTTGGGGAAGGCGGTGAACTGCACCAGACGGCTGGCGCCAAGGACCAGGCGCTCACAACCAACCAGGGAGTGGTTCTCTCGGACAACCAGAATTCGCTGCGCGCTAATCCCCACGGGCCGACACTCCTCGAGGATTTCATCCTGCGGGAGAAAATAACCCATTTCGACCATGAGCGCATTCCGGAGCGCATCGTACATGCCCGCGGCACTGGCGTGCATGGCTATTTCGAGCTAACCTCGTCATTGCAGGACCATACGACCGCCAGGATCTTGACGGAGGTCGGAACGAGGACGCCGGTATTCGTCAGAATCTCGACCGTCGCCGGCGGCTCGGGGTCAGTTGACACCCCGCGCGATGTACGCGGGTTCGCCATAAAATTCTATACGTCAGAGGGCAATTGGGACCTGGTTGGCAACAACATCCCCGTCTTCTTCATTCAAGACGCGATAAAGTTCCCCGATCTGATCCATGCCGTGAAAATGGAGCCGGATCGTGGTTTCCCTCAGGCCGCAACGGCACATGACACCTTCTGGGACTTCATTTCGCTGACTCCTGAGTCAATGCACATGGTGATGTGGATCATGTCTGACCGTACGATTCCACGCTCTCTGCGTATGATCGAGGGGTTCGGTGTACACAGCTTTCGCCTGATCAATGCCGGTGGCGAATCGGTTTTCGTCAAGTTCCACTGGCGTCCGAAGCTCGGTCTGCAGTCAACCATCTGGGACGAGGCCGTAAAGATCGCAGGAGCGGATCCCGATTTCCATCGCAGAGATATGTATGAGGCCGTATCCGGCGGATCGTTCCCTGAATGGGAATTCGCAGTGCAGATCTTCACACAAGAGGAGGCGGACCGCTTCCCCTTTGACCATCTCGACCCGACCAAACTGATTCCCGAGGAGTTGGTGCCACTGAAAGTGATCGGCCGAATGGTCCTGGACCGCATGCCGGAAAATTTCTTCGCCGAGACCGAGCAAGTGGCGTTCTGTCCGTCGCATGTCGTTCCAGGCATCGATTTCTCGAACGATCCACTGCTGCAAGGCCGTCTGCATTCCTACCATGATACCCAGCTATCACGTCTGGGTTCGGCAAATTTCCACCAACTACCGATTAATGCGCCGAAGTGTCCGTTCGCCAACCACCAGCGCGATGGGCACATGCAGATGGCGGTTCCGAGCGGCCGGGTGGCTTATGAACCGAGTTCGCTGTCGGGCGCTTCGCCGCATGAGTCTCCTGCTCGGGGCTTCCACAGCGCCAAGGTTGCCGAGCAGGGGGAGAAGGGCCGGGTACGTCCCGAAAGCTTCGCGGACCACTACAGCCAGGCGAGACAGTTCTACCGCAGCCAAACCCTCTTCGAGCAGGCTCACATCGCTTCGGCGCTGGTCTTCGAGTTGCCGAAAGTGGAACATGCGCATGTACGCGAAACCATGGTCGGACATTTGCGTCATATCGAGGAAGATCTCGCCAAACGGGTCTCAACGGGACTAGCCATGAAGAGCCTGCCCAAGGCCCCCGAAATTACAGTGCCCATCGTCGAGATGGCACCCTCGCCGGCTTTGCAAATCATTGGTAAAATGAAGGAGACCCTGAATGGCCGTAGCGTAGGTATACTCGTAGCCGACGGGTCCGACGGCAATGCCATCAAGCGGATCTCCAAGAGCGCGATCGACGCCGGCGCTACAGTGAAGATAGTCGCTGGACGGATCGGTGGCGTGAAGCTTGCCGATGGCTCCATGCTGAAGGTCGACCGACAACTCGCCGGCACCCCATCGGTGCTGTTCGATGCCGTTGCCGTCATCCTTTCCGTGTCCGCCGCCCAGACGATGTCAGCGGAAAGTGCCGGCGTCGACTTCGTGCGCGACGCTTTCGGACATCTGAAGGCGATTGCCGTAGATGCAGGCGGCCAATCGCTGCTGTCGCATGCGAAACTGGAACGCGACGGCGGGATCATCGATGCAGATGCCACTGCAGCCTTCATAGCGGCCGCGAAGACGCGGCAGTGGGAGCGCGAGAAAAAGGTTCGTAGCCTACCGTGATGCCATCACGCCTAAAGGTTTTGTGACCCAGGTTCATTTGAGCAGGTAGGACATGAATGTAGTGCTCAGTAGATCGATATCAGGCGTCCATCATGGTTCGTCGCCATGAATGATAAATCTATTCTTTCATGGACGTGAAAGGACGTGAAAGAAGTGTGCACTATGGACGCTTGATGCTTTCTTGCTGATATTGGAACCGTAGACCATGCCATATATAAAACTCTCAGGAAATCAAGTTATGCCCGAATCCATAACGATGCTAAAGTTCAATTCCGCTGTCAGCCAAAAGGACATGGAAGGAAAAACGAACTTCGTCGCCAACACGGCCATGCATTTGAAATCACATCCGATTCCTGCCATTAGGCCTGTCTGCAACACACACCTGCTCATGGCGAAGGATCTGGTTCAACTTGGAAAATATTTGCAGGATGAGAAGTACCGCTTCACCACTGTAACACCAAGTACACACTGCCTGGTGAATACACGACCGTCCTCTGGTGTGACATCAACATTGGAGGGTATATTCGGATGGAATCGTCCTTTTTTATTGACGTCACTGCCCGCTACAATTGCAGAGTCCGCCTTGAGTGCCGGGTTGATATGCAGTGAGGGCGATCTGTATCGCAGTTTGGTTCGGTATTCCACACTAGGGGATAACCTTTACGCTCATGGTGGATTCCCGACCACGGCTGCTGATGCGATTTTCTTCGGACCTGATACCTGCCGTTTCGTCAACGCCCTGAACCGCCATATTCGACCATGCAAGCTGCTGGTCGATGTCGGATGCGGTTCGGGTGCGGGTGGCCTGCAGGTGGCCCACCTTGCACAGAAAACCGTCTTGACGGATATCAACCCCAAAGCGCTGCTCTTCGCCGAAGCCAATGCACAATTGGCTGGTTATCCAAACGTCGAGTTGCGCAGCAGTGATGTTCTCGCAAACGTCGAAGGTCACCCCGACACCATCATCGCTAATCCGCCCTACCTTGTCGATCCCTTGGAGCGTGTGTACCGTCATGGTGGGGCGGACCTGGGGACCGCCTTGTCGGTACGCATCGCAACCGAGGCAATGCAGCGTCTGGCTCCCGGTGGACGGCTGGTGCTGTACACCGGTGCTCCGATAGTCGCCGGTGTTGATCAACTGGCGGCGGCTATCCTGCCCATGGTCCGAGAAGCTGCAGCAGATTTCTCATACACCGAGGTCGATCCGGATGTCTTTGGCGAGGAACTGGGCACCATACCGTATATGCAGGTCGAGCGCATAGCCGCAGTAGTGTTGTGCGCCAACATGGCGGATGCCCGGTGATTATCGCGGAACCACGGGATTGTCCGGCGCAAGTAGCGATGCACCGGCGATTGGCCCGTTTCAACCATCACCGCTTGACGCCTGTGGTAACCACGACGACCGATTACCCCGATGATGACGAGGACGTGGCCCTGAATCGCGCCTACCTCAGCGCTGAACGGTTGAGGATCGCCAAACGGGCGAGTCAGGTTCCCGATGAGCCCGATGCATTTCTGGCATGGTTCGAAGACCTGAAAATCGTCGGCCCTGGACAAGGCGATCCGTTGTTCCAGTGGTTAGCTACCAGCGCTACCTGCGAAGATTTTAACTGGTTCCTGACCCAGGAACTAGCTGGAGAAGCAGGCTTCGACGACCTAGTGGCGTTGACCCAGGTAAAGATGCCTGAACGCGCGAAAATGGAGATGGCACGAAATTTCTGGGACGAATTCGGGCGTGGAAACAAACTGGGAGTGCACGGAACTTTGTTGGCTCGTGTCGCCGCCGAACTCGCCCTCGCACCAGCCATTGATGAGGTGGTATGGGAATCGCTCGCGCTTGCAAATCTCCTTGTTGGTCTCGCTCTTGATCGCCGATACGCCTACCAATCGGTAGGAGCGCTGGGGGTGATCGAGATGACTGCACCTGGCCGTTTCGATCTAGTGAATCGTGGTCTTAAACGACTCGGTTTTTCAGCGTCGACTCGTCACTATTATGAATTGCACGCTTCACTCGATGTCATTCATTCGCAGCAATGGAATCGAGAGGTTCTGCGACCGTTGGTAGCTTCGGACCGACGCATCGCGGCATGCATCGCCGAAGGGGCGTTAATGCGTCTCGAAGCAGGCCAAGACTGTTTTTGCCGCTATCGCATTCATTTTGGACTCCATAATCCGTTATAAGTATCCCCACTGGCGCATCATGTGTTGGTCTCTATCGATAAAACGTAACCCGATATCATCGCGATACCGGACATTAGGGATGACCACGCGGTCCACCCGGCCATAGGCGTCGGCGCGTGCCTGTGCCGCGTCGACTCCGAGACCGGTGACCACCAGGATGGAACCGATCAATCCAGAGCAGACCAGCGATCCATTGCGCATGGCGACTTCACCAAGGTGGATGTGCTTTTGGTCATGGTCGGTCATCGTAATGAATGAAACGAGGGTTCCCTTGGACAATTGCTCGTAGCCATAGTGATAAGGAAAGGGTGGGACGGTAAGCACCACGCCCATCGCGTATCCAGGCATGAAGGAAAAACGGCTCGATCCGGGATCGAGCACACGCTGCAGCAAATCACTCCAACCATCGCGCTGTAGCGCTCCGAGTATCGAGTATCCAGGATAGCCGAAACGGCTGGTGAATTCGAGGGGCCAGATCCCGCTTTGGTTAACGATCGTGTTGAGATTGATGTAGCCACGGTACCCGCCCATCTGGAGCGTAGGGGCCAACCTGCTTAGCGTGCGTTCAAAAAGCAGGGAACTGTGCTCATAGGTCACCAGGGTTCCCATTTCTCCTGTGAGTTCGCCAATGTCACCAGGAAAAAATCGTTTGTGCTCCCAGTCCAGACAAGCCGGTTCAAGAAATCGCTCACCGTTGAAATACGCACCAATCCCGACCTCCACGCCGTAGACATGTTCCATCATCAGGATCCGCCCCGGCCACTGGGTGCCACGCGCCGTGAGCAGCGCCACCACATCGGCGCCGTCACTGGAGCGGCCCGAGAAGGTCTGACAGGCGATATTGGCATCGCCATCGTACTTGACCACATAACGTCCTGGATGCTGCCGTATGAATTCAATGGCCCGGGATGAATCGATGAAGGTCCAGCTAGGGATTGTCTGAAATCCGACTTCACGTAGAACCTTCTGACCCAACAATCGATCGGCCTCCAGACGGTCACCGAATGCACTGCCTCCAATGACCTGGAAACCATCACGGCGGAGTTCGTCCTGCAAGATCCCATGGTGAGCTGTTTCGAAGAGCACGACCCCCTGCGATCCAACCTCTCGCAGCCACGGCAGACAACCGCGCCAATCGTCGACCCGTTCGACAAGGCCTTCGAGAATGTCATGACCCTGCTGTTCGGCGATGTATACTCGCACCTCGTGACCCTCGGCCGCGAGACTCAGGTACATGTCGCCAAGGTCATTCCAGTCGCCGATACCGAGAATTCTCATCATGTTACCAACTGGAGTCCTGATCCCACATCATTACAGTTTGACCAACGCTAAGCACAATACAGATCGTAGTCGGACGTATGATAACGGGTGGACGCATGGCCATCTATCCCCATCTATCCGCCAACATCAGACCCGTTGCCGACGTAGGCAAAGTGATACCATGAGTATTATGATAAGACCTGCAGATCCGCCACCAATACCGCAGCTTCCACTGGCGTTCCCCTGACTCGTACTGTCGAGTTTCCCTCTGGATGACGTCACTTGAACCTGTACACGTGCTATGTTTGAATGAGTCGTTCCATCAAAGACCTGAAAGGTGAACGCGTCGTTGCCGACGAATCCGATCGTCGGCGTATAGGTAAAGGACCCGATCGACGTGTTGCTTAACGTGGTGACGCCATGAGTAGCATTACTAACTAGGTTGTAGGTCAGGGGATCACCATCAACATCGCTAGCCGATAGCACTCCGGTCAAGGAAGTGTTTAGAAGCAAGGACGTTGACCAGTTGTTCGCCACCGGCGAGGCGTTGCCTCCGTTACCGACCGTGATCGTAATCGTGGCTATGCTTGAATCCATAAAACCATCATTTGCCTTAAAAGTGAAGCTATCGCTGCCGCTGAATCCAGAATTCGGCGTATAGGTGTAGGCTCCAACCGCGGAATTTGTCATCACGACGTTGCCATGCGTGGGATTGTTCACGATAATAAAGGTCAATGGATCACCGTTGACATCACTAGCGATCAACCCACGGTTCAACACTGTATTATGCGGCGTCGACAGGCTTTCACTGGTGGCCACTGGCGCAACATTGATGTCGTCGCCAACTAGAACTGTGACCATCCCCGGATTGGAGTCCACCAGACCATCACTGGCAATGAAGCTGAAGCTGTCGTTGCCATGGAAACCAATATTTGGTGTGTAGGTGAAGGAATTGTTGTTCTGGTCTAGAATGATTGCGATGCCATTCGTCGGAATCGTGTTGATTCGGTAACTCAGTGAATCAATATTCGCATCCGTCGCCAAAAGAAAGCTACTTACCGGAGTATCCAATTGGGTCAGTATACTAACATCTGATGCAATTGGTGGCTGATTCCCAATTGCCACAACGAAGTCCGTAGGACTGTTCACCACGACGGTAGCGTCCGTTCCAGCCGAGGCAGCATGGATATTACACGACATCACGACCAAACAGACGAGGCATGCGACTTTGTTGAAGAATGGATGAAGCATGGTGGTTCCAATAATGTACGAGTGTTAACTCGTTGGGTTCGATAAAGAGCGAAACTATCATACGTGTTGATTATGGCGGACCGCCATAACCTTAGCAGTTGTTATTAAGCGCGTCTCGTGCCATTCACAGTTCGACAGCGGCACGTAGCAAATTTCCTTATTTTGTGTCCATTATCAGAAATTTCTCTTTCCGCATAAACTAGGCCGCGTTGCGATTCGCACGACGAAAGTCATCCACCAACTGCAAAAGGCAGGCATCCTAGTGACATTAGTCGTTTTTACGAGATTGGTTAGATTGTTATTTGGAGGCATGTCATGTTTTATGCCGTGAATGCCGCGAATGCTGATAAATTCTGATAAAAGCTTAGTCGAATTACTTCCATTGCGTCACATTACATAAAGCTTTCGGCTTTCGTCATGAATCCGAGGCCGGTCTATATGTACAACAATGGCATACATTTTGCTCTTAAGACTTGGCTCCAGCCTTCCCATTTTTGTTTTTTTGCCCCCTTCCTTGATAATACCGGAGTTCCCATGTCCAAAGCCATTGGCTACGCCACGAACCACTCGTTCACCTCGTTGGCGCCAATCTTGTTCGATCGGCCCGAGCCTGACCCATCAGACGTGCAGATAACCATCCTCTTTTGCGGAGTCTGCCGTTCTGATCTACATCAGGTTCGTGATGATTGGAAAAACACGGTTTACCCGTGCATGCCAGGACATGAGATCGTCGGTCGCGTCAGCGCCATCGGGAAGCAAGTGAGCAAGCATGTGGTCGGCGATCTGGTCGGGGTCGGGTGCATGGTCAATTCCTGCGGCAGCTGTGCATCCTGCCGCGCAAGGCTTGAGCAGTACTGCGAAGGGCCGATTGGCGCGACCTTGACCTACAACGGCCCAATGAAACCCGACGGTTCCAACACGTTCGGCGGTTATTCTTCTCACATCGTCGTCCCCGAATCCTTTGTGCTGAAGATCCCAGCCGGGCTGGATCCGGTGGCTGCGCCGCCACTACTCTGCGCGGGGGTCACCACCTATTCGCCTCTACGACATTGGCGGGTCGGAGAAGGTCAGCGTGTGGGTGTTGTCGGCCTTGGCGGCTTGGGGCACATGGCAGTCAAGCTCGCCTCGGCCATGGGGGCGCGGGTGACCGTCTTTAGCACCTCCGCAGATAAGGAGGCGGACGCGCGCCGCTTCGGCGCTGAGGACTTTGTACTTTCCACAGACAAAAAGGCGATGACGGCCACCGAGCTGAGCCTCGATTTCGTCCTGAGCACCGTGCCGGATTCCCACGACATCAACCCCTACGTTCAGGCACTGAAACGCGATGCGACCTTGGTGGTGGTCGGGACGCTGGCGCCCTTCTCAAAACCGACCGACAACAGTAAGGTCGCCTTCCACCGCCGGAACGTGGCCGGTTCGCTCATTGGCGGTATAGCCGAGACCCAGGAGGTCCTCAATTTCTGCGCCGAGCACGGCATCCAGGCCGAAGTGGAGGTCATCCCCATGGCCGACATCAATGAGGCCTTCAGGTGCATCGCCCGCGGTGAGGTCCGTTACCGTCAAGTCATTGATATCGCCGGCACCCTGAAGCAGCCCGACTGACCCGTGTGTCGCCGATCACAACTTCAGTGACCCATATTACGATGCGCAAGCTCTACCCTCCGTGGCAGGACCGATAGCGAGCAAACGCGCTCGGAGTGACAAGGCTTGAGCCGCGGGAGCGGTGGAGCTCAGCTCGCTTAGTCGGCACTAGGCTGGGCGGGCGGCGCCTTCAACGGCGAGCCGGTGAGCAGGTCCGCCAGGCCGGTAGAATCGCCACCCAGGCTGGATACATGCCCAAGATGGTGCCGGCCGCTCAGGACCCTAAAATCTCCGACCGATAGTACGCTGCCGGTGGCAGGCGCGCCGTCCCTGAGCCATGGCTGGGCCGCGTGGCCATACTGATTGAGCAACAGCGCGGTGAGGCCGGCCAGGGCATAACTCTCAGCAGAAGTGGGGACCACCCAGACTTCGGTCGTTGCGGACTTGAAGCGTCGCAAAAGTTGAAGCGCACGATCCAGGACATGACGGCGGATCTCCGCCGCCTCTGTTAGACCGCGGTGATCACGGTCCAGTTCAGCGAGACCCACCAGGGACGGGACCAAGGCGGAAGGTATTTCATCGTCCGGTCGCACCGACCACATGGCCCGCTGCAAAAGCTCGAGCACCAGGCGGCCGTGGCGCTTCTCCAGGGCCTCGATGATCTCAGCCTGCACCTTGGCCTCCGCCACCCCGCGCGGCTTGAGGATCGACTTCGTGCGAATGAAGCCAAAGATGGGACGCTTCGGGCTCGTCTCGTTCGGCCAGCGGGGTAGGCCATCGACGATGATGGCTCTGATGGGCGTCCCAAACTTCATCAGATCCGAGACGCGTTTGAGCTCTTCCACCTGAATGGCGCTGAAAGCGCGGTAACCATTGGGCTTACGCTTGGGATTGGGCCAGCTGTAGCGGAGTTCCCAGATGCGCAGAACACTGGGGCTGAGATTGCATGCCTTGCTGGCTTCATGGATGGTCATGGTCTGGCTCATGCTGGTTCCCTTCCGGTCAGAGGTGGTCAGAGGCGTTGATCAACCTAATCCAATGCAAAGATTTCCCTCTCGGCGTCGGTATCAGGTGGATTGCAGATGGTTAGGTATTGATCACGAAAGTTTTAGAAGCATGAATCGTGCCGGCGGTCGCAGCGGGTGACTTGACCACCTTCATGCGCTGTCAAACGCGCGTCAACCCGCGGAATAGTTCCCGTAGACGGAAACACGTTCCCGCTGGTCGGGCAATCGTGCGTACAACGTGCAACTGCGTTCCAGCTTCGTCCATTCTCGGCTAACCCCTGTCAAACCGGATCCATCAGATCAGAGCATTGGTGCACCCCCCCGTTTCTTTGCTGCGGATGAGGCATGAATATCATCATTGTTTCATTGTTTACAGTTGAATGCAGGAGGTCCCTACGCTTCCATGTATAACGGATGCGAATAATGTACATTCAGCTACACAAGCTGATCATGTGCCAGGCGCTTGAAGGGCCCATCCTTCGCCATCAGCTCATCGAAACGTCCTTGTTCAATGATGCAGCCCTCGTGGAGTACGGCGATGCTGTCTGCAGTGCGCACTGTGGAGAGTCGATGGGCAATAATGAGCGTGGCCCGCCCCCGTCGCAGCTCATCAAGCGCTTTTTGCACAAGCTGTTCGCTTTCCTGGTCGAGCGCGCTGGTCGCCTCATCAAGGATGAGCAACTGTGGATCTCGGTAAATGGCGCGCGCGATGGCTAGGCGCTGTCGCTGTCCCCCGGACAGGCCGGCTCCGCGATCGCCGAGCACATGGCCGAGCCCGCCCGGCAGCCGTTCGATGAATTCCATAGCATTCGCCCGTTGTGCGGCGTTCTGCACCCGAGCGAAATCGGGATGTTGGTCGCCCCAAGCGATGTTAGCGAGAATGGAATCCTGAAAGAGAACGACTTCCTGCCCGACCACGCCGACGTGCCGTCGGAGGCTGCGACGGTCTATGAGCCCAAGATCCTTGTCGTCGATGAGGACCCGTCCGCTCTGCGGCTGATAGAAGCCGAGGATCAGACTTGCCACTGTGCTCTTGCCACTTCCGGACTGGCCCACCAAAGCGAGCGAGGTTCCGGCGGGGATGTTCATCTCTAATCCGATGAGGCAGGGATGGTCTGCATTGGCGTAGGTAAAAAACACCGACTCGAAACGCACGTCTCCGCGAAGTGTAGGTATCTCCCGCCGATCGCGCGGGCTTTCGACGTCTTCATCCTTAAACAACTGGGACAGCGAACGGATACCATCCTTTGCGGCAGCGACTGCCGGCAGTCCACCGATGATGCTGCCCATAGCCCCAGATAGGATGCCGTAATAGCTCATCAGCACGGTCAATTCGCCAACTGTGATTGGAGACACCGTGAAATCATAGGACATGACCTGAATACTTCGCTCGCCTCCCACAGCCAACCAGATGCCGAGCGCCAACACGACCAAGCTGAGGACCGTGGCAACCCCAGCTGAGGCAGATCCAAATAGATTGTTCATATAATCGAGTTTGATTGCCTTGCTCGCCACCGAATCAGCCGCTTTTGACAGACGACTCTCCACAAATTCCTCATTGGCATGCGCTCGATTGACGCGCAATCCATTCAGTGCTTCGTTTAGGGAAGCCATGTAGCCGGTCTCGGCCTTAGCGTAATCTTCATTTTTTGATTGAATTCTGTTCCAACATAACCGCACCAACAAGACGTTGATCGGAACGACAAGCATCAAGACGGTAAGCATTAGGACATTGCTGGTCGCTATAATCGCAAGCATCACCACTACCACGGTTCCGTACATCAAAAGAGATTCGGAGATGTAGGACTGGAGACCTGCAAGCCGACCGACATCCAGGGTGAATTTATTCTGTAGGGCTCCAAACTGCGAACGGTCGTGGAAAGAGAATTCGAGACGATTTATGCGTTGAATTAACGCGGCGCGTAGGCCAGCGGTCAAATGATGTCCTATGCGGGAGAGCAGTACCCGTGCCAGGGTGTCGCTCGCGATCGTCGCTAAGCACATCGCCACGGTGATGCCCAAAACCCACGGAAGTTCGCCGAGGGCCTTGCCCGGCGCTTGGCTGTCGATGCGATCGATCAGATGGCCAATGAGCAACGGCATGACATAGACCGGTAGATATCGGATATTCTGCAACGCCCAAATCGCGATCCATTTCCACCATCCACCACCCTGAAGGCGCAGATAGGTCAGCAGCGTCGAACCGGGTTTACCCGCTGCCGCTGGTCCAATAACCTCGCTTATACGCTCATCAGGTAGAATCGGAATGACTTCTGGAATGGAGGATATCGTCACTAACCACTCAACCAATCTTGGCCCTGCCAATGATGGCCTGCGGCAGTCCGATGTAGGGTAACGAGATCAGCCACACTCTCTGGCCGGCCGTGTCGATTTCATAGATCGGTCCTTGTGGTGATACGGCGGACATCGGATCCCCGAATAGGATAGGAGTCGGCTCACGCCGACTCCTATCCTCGGGCTGGTTCAATGCCCTGTTGCTGTTCATGGCACGGTGATTTGATTGTCGATCCGTGAAATCCCATTGGCTACTTGGACGTGCGCGAGCACACGATTGGCTTCGGCCTGAGATGCCACAGGACCACGCAGGACTACCACTCCATTTGCGGTAATGATCTTTACGTTCTGCGCATTCACCGACAACGTCTCATCACTGGTCAGTGCCTTGCGGATCTGTTTGGTAATAGCAATATCGCTGCTGCTGCTTCCCTGATCCAACGGGGTGACTGAGCGCCCGTCTCTATCAGTTACATTCTGAGCGGAATTATCTACTGGACGTGACGTGTCAGATTCGTTCGTTGATCTCATGGCGGAATTCATTGGCCTGCCTGAAGAGTCGGACTGCGATCGTGGCGCCGAGCCTTCGCCGCATCCAGTGAGGACTGCGATCACAGCGACGACTAGAGCGACCTGACATAGATTCATGACTTTTCCTTACGTACCTTCGCAGACTGAACAGCAGGCACGGATGCCTCACCGGCACTCGCAATATCTTCAGCACCTTCCTCGGCATAGATGCGCTTGGCTTCCTTTTCCTGATTGCCGTCGCTGACGTGCACAGAAATCAACACCCGACCATCGCGAATCTTGCCTTCATAGCGTTTCGCTTCGTATTCTGGAATGCCCAGTCCGATGAGTGCGCCAGTCAGGCCGCCTACGGTCGCGCCGACTGCGGCGCCACTCAACGCGGCCAAGATCGGACCAGCAGCGATGAATGGGCCCACTCCTGGAATTGCCAGGCTACCTATGCCGACCAGCCAACCGAGACCGGCACCGATAACTCCACCAGTGCTAGCACCTACCGCGACTCCTTCGGGAGCCTTGGTGTGTTTTTCGTGGGCAAAGTCACGTGTCGTGCCCTTGTCAGGAAAGAGCACCGAGATGGCGTCACTGGCGAATCCTGCAACTCGCAGGCGATCGACTATGGCGTTTGCTTGAGCTTCACTCGTGGCCAAGCAGTAGACGGAAGTTGTCATGATGATATCCTTGGGTTCGTTGGTTGAGATGGTGATGATGCGGACAGTGCGCAGGTTACGTAAGGAAGGGGAACTACTTATTCGTTTTGTTCTCGGCGCCCTTGTTGACCTTGCCAAGTTCTTCATGGGTCCACTTGTCAACATCTACCATTTTTAAACGCATTTCGTCACGTGCCTGGGTCCGTTCCTTCTCTAGGGCGGTCATCTCCTTGGTCTCAGCCAAATCTTGTTCCAGGTGATGCTGCTTCATCTTTGCATCGTCAGCATCGGTATCGCTCAAGATCGGAGCCAAACTATTTGTTGCGTTAGAATCAACCTCAGCCTTTCGGCTAATTGCCTCGGCTTTGATCTTAGCCTCGTCCTCCGCCGGGCTTGACTTTAGCTTCTCTGCAGCATCAGCATCGATTTTATCCTTGTCGAAATTTGCTTGAACCTCAATATTTCGACGTTTAGCAACGCGATCGACATTCGACTTCCCCGATTTGATGCTATAAGCTTCGCGGTCAGCCTTGTATTTCTCGCGGATCTGCCGCTCGCGGAAATCAAGATTGTTTGATTTCTCATCGTACTTTTTATCAATGGCATCCTTCTGGTCGCGAGCATTGAGCTTGATATCATCCACCTTCCTAGTGGTCTCAGGCGTGTGGTCGGGATAATCACTTGTCCGCGATGTGGTGCATCCACAGAACAGAAAAGTCGAGAAGAGAATGGCGGAGAAAGCGATGATGATGGGCTTCATGGAATTCCTAGGGTTGTGACGATGGACGGATTAAGCTAGCTAATCGGAGAGGATTGAACCACTACAGGGATGATAATTAAAGCTTGCCCATCAGAACCAGAATGAGCAGAATCAAGACCACGAGTCCAAGACCTCCACTTGGATAGTATCCCCAATCCTTGCTGTAGGGCCAAGTTGGTAATGTGCCCAGGAGCATGAGCACCAGGACTATGACGATGACGGTTCCGGTGCTCATGGTAATAGCCTCTCAACCGAGGACTTTGCCTGGTTAGTATTGGGGGGAATCATGACGTCGTGATCGAACATGTAATTGGGGCATAGCGAACTGCATGCCAAGCCTGTTTCTGTTAACCCACACGGGGATCCCTCAGATTTCTCACGCCAGTCATGATTACGTCGAACGCGACAGCCGGGGACACATGGGAATTGCCCCTTCGTAATCAGATAGTTGCCTGCTTGTCACAATGCAAATTGCACTGGCCGATCTTTTTGTTTTGTGGCCCTGTTGGTTTTTATTGGGAAATTATCCCATGCTAGCACCGCAGCAGATACCGCAGCAGATACCGCAGCAGATACCGCAGAATGGCGAGACGTACCGGTTCAGAAGGGCGCCTGAATAATAACCCACGGCTTACGCCGTGGGTTATTCTCGGTTGACCACATGGGGCGAGTACCCGGCCCTAGCGGCATCGCGGGCAAGCGAACGATTCACGCCAATCCGAGCACGTCCCGCATGTGGTAGCGACCGGCCTTGGCTGCCAGCAGGAAGGCCGCCGCACGCAGGGCCCCACGAGCGAAGATGTCGCGGTTGTGGGCGACGTGGCCAAGCTGGATGCGTTCGCCACCACCAACGAACCACACCATGTGGTCGCCAACCACGTCGCCCATGCGCAGGGCGTGGATGCCGATTTCGCCGCGACGCCTGGCCCCGGTCTGGCCTTCCCGGCCATAGGTCATGTCGGCTCGCGTTCGTCCGGTGGCAGTGGCGATTGCATCGGCCAAGGCGAACGCAGTGCCGGATGGCGCATCGACCTTCTGGTTGTGGTGCGCTTCGGTGATCTCGATGTCATAGTCCAGACCTAGCGCCTTGGCTAGGCGGGCGGCGACATCCAGCAGCACGTTGACGCCGACACTCATGTTGCCGGCATGCAGGCAGGCGATGCGCCCGGCAGCGCCGATCAACTCGGCATCCAGCGTGCTGGGGGCGACTCCGGTGGTGCCGCTGGCCAACGGCATGCCGTTGGCCACGCAGTGGCGGATGACCGACGGAAACACGGCGTGGTGGCTAAAGTCGATCACCACGGCTCCGCGTTCGGCAGGAAGGGCGGTGAGCACCGGCGCATCGCTGGCAAGGCCCAGATCACGCAGCGTGCCGGCCTGGCGGTCGACTCCGGCGATGATGCGGTAGTCGGCTGGTTGCTCGGCAGCGAGGGCAAGGATACGGCGGCCCATCCGGCCGGCTGCACCATGGACGATGATCGGGGTCATAGAGGGCGGATGGTCGCTGGGGACCAGCCGGGTCAATCGTCAGGCGCAGTTCTCAGCCGGCGTGTCGCCAGTTGGCCGCAGGCGGCAAGGGTGTCTCTGCCCTTGGTCACGCGCAGCCGGGCAGCAATGCCGCGCGCGAGGATGGCGTCGCGCATGCTCTTCGACTCTTCCAGAGTCGGTGCCCGCCATTCCACGCCAGGGAATGGATTGAATGGGATCAGGTTGACCAGGACCGGCAGTCCGTCGATCCACTGCACTAGGGCGTCGATCAGCGAGGTCGTGTCGGTGATGCCGGGGATGACCACAACCGCCAGCATGATCCGGCGGTCGCGCGGCAGCCGGATGGAGCCCAGGGTAGAGCGCAGCTCGGCGAGCGATTCAATCCGGGCAGCCGGCACCAGCGTCGCTCGGACCGTATCGTCTGCGGCATGCAGGCTGACCGCCAGGTTGGCTTGGCCCAGTCCCAGAGATTCCCAGCGGGCGAGCCCGGCCAGGCGGCCGACGGTGCTGATCGTGATGTGATCCCAGGCCAGCGAACAACCGCATCGTTCGCTCAGGATGCGGGCCGCCTGGGCGACGGCGTCAGCGTTGTCGAGCGGCTCGCCCATGCCCATGAAGACGACATTGCGGGCCGGCCGACCGGTGGCGTGATTGACCGCTACGACCTGTCCGACGATCTCGTGTGCGGCAAGGTTGCGCACCAGTCCCATGCGGGCGGTGCGACAGAAGGTGCAGCCCTGCTTGCAGCCAACTTGAGAGGAAACGCACACGGTCCGATGTCCATCGGCGGTCATCGGGATTGATACAGCTTCGACTTCGGCACCATCAGCCAGCCTAAGAAGGAACTTCGTCGTCGTCCCGTAGACCGGATCCTCGGCTTCACTCCGTTCGACCACTACGGGACATTGCCGGGGTGCGGCCAGGGTCTGCATCCTGGCAACCAGACCAGGGCACGCGGCCTCAGCGTCGCGCCACAATACAGCATCGCTGTCGAGCCAGCCACCGGTCAGATGGAGCTGTCGGTACACCGCACGGTGGAAGCGGGCATCATGACCGATCTCGCCGAGCAGCCAGGCGCTGCAACTGGCGAGATCAAGGCCGAGCAGGTCGCTCCGACTCGGGCCTGCGGCGCTTGAGCTCAGGCCTGCGGCGCTTCGGCCGGGGCTGCCGGAGTGGCGGTTTCGCCCTCGGGATCGACGGCGCCCTTCTTCTGGAAGCGGGGCGGGGGGTTGCCCTTGAGGACATACGCCTCGCCCTCGGGGACGACGATGGCGTTCTTCTGCGCCGTGCGCAGCACGTTGCCGATGTCATCGCAGGTGAAGGCGGTGTTGAGGCGGAAGGCGATGCCGACTTTGCGCTCGCCGCTGAGCTCGACGTACTTCGCCCAGATGATGTGGGCGGACTGGCCAGGCTCGAACGGGGTGGTGATCCATACGGACCACGAGAATTCATTGTTCTTGGTGGCAAAGGCGCCGACGTAATCGCGCGTCTTGACGGCTTCCAAGGGCATACCCCCGGCCTTGGCGATGGCGTTCATCGCCTGGCGGGCCGCTTCAGTGGTGATCTGACCGCGCTCCTGCTGGGCCACCGACATCTCGTAGGTGCCGATCGATAACCGCGAGAGCTGCTTGGCAGAGGTTGCGTTGATATTGGGACCGATCAGGACCTTGGGTTCGCGCTCGGGGAAGTTGGCGTAGCGGGGGCGGCTTTCAGCGGGCATGGAAACATGTTAGGAGCGGAAACGCTCCGGCAACCCCTCCCTGTGTGTTGATGCTCGGAAGTGACCGGCTTGCGACCAGATCCCGACACGCATGATACGCCACAGAGGGCACAACGATGACCAGCACGACGATCTCGACCGTCACCGCTCACTTGGTCGACTATCTCAAGTCGATCGGGGGCGTGGACACTCATGATTTCATCGACGATAAGGGCGAACCCGATCCGTTGGCCGCCCGTCGCCTAGCCGAAACCCTGCGCGCCCGTCATGCCGCCGACCTCGGCCAGGCCGTGACCGTGGCGCAAAGCGCCAACCGCGTGACGGTCAGTCTAGTTGACGAGGCGCTGGTGCGGGCATCCCGCCGCCGCTGATCCCGGCCGCCTGACCTGCCAAACGCGACAACGGAGGCCGATGGCCTCCGTTGTCGCGTTCAGGGCTGGGCTGAAGCCCTACTTTGGGGCAAGATCAGCTAGCTTGATGCCGAGTGGCCGATGGCACGCCCCATGGCCGTGCTTTTCAGAGTAGTTCTGATGGTACTCCTCGGCCCGCCAGAAGGCCGCCGCCGGCGTCACCTCGGTCGCGATGGGACGCCGTAACCGCTTCGACGCGTCGATGGCTTTGATAAATGCGATGGCGACATCGCGCTGGCTGTCGTTCTGGGTAAAGATGGCCGAGCGGTACTGCGTCCCGACATCCGGCCCCTGGCGGTTCAGCGTGGTCGGATCGTGATTCTCGAAGAAGACGGTCAGCAGTTGCGCAAACGACACCCGCGACGGATCGAAAGTCACCTCGCAGACCTCGGCGTGGCCGGTGTCCTCACTGCACACATCCTGATAGGTCGGACTGGCGGTCTTCCCGCCCATGTAACCGACCTGCGCGTCGACCACCCCGGGGACAGCGCGCAGCACGGCCTCGACGCCCCAGAAGCAGCCGGCTCCGAAAGTCGCCTTGGCGAGTCCCACGGCTGCACCGGGCTGCTGCTTGCTGACTGCAGCCTTGGCCGAATTGAAGGCCAACGAGATTGCATTGATGCAATAGCGCTGGCCGGTCGGGGCCGGACCATCATCGAAGACATGGCCTAGATGACCCTTGCAACGCGCGCAATGGACCTCGGTACGGACCATGCCGTAGGCGTTGTCGGCCTTGCTCTCGACTGCTCCATCGACCGGCTTAAAGAAGCTCGGCCAGCCGGTTCCCGAATTGAACGAGGTGTTGGCGTCGAACAGATGAAGACCGCAGCCAGAGCAGTTGTACGCACCGGACCCATTCGCTTTAAAGGTGGTGTAGCCACCGCAGAAGGCTGGTTCGGTGCCGTGCCGACGCAGCACGTTATACTGCTCGGAACTCAGCCGTTCCTTCCATTGCGCATCGGTGAGGTTGGCCCAATCGGGTTCAGGGGACGTCGGCATGGTGGCTCCGGCAGCGATGACTGGGGGCTGGGCGACTGCTGCTTCCGGCTGCGAACAGCCGAAGAGCAGGAGGCAGGCCAACAGTGCGAGCATCGTGCGCATGTTTGGCATGGTCAGGATCGGCAAGAAAGGAGAATGTCTGGGCATGGGAGCCTCCACGCCCATCTGTCGGGCCACCAGCCCGATTCTTACACAGCAGTCCAGCTGATCTGTCGAGCCCGACGCAACAGTAGCCAGTCGCCTAGGCGCAATCGCCGGCCCGGCCCGCCCGTCAACAGATCATCCAGACGGCGGAGCCGGTCGCGATTTGCTTCGACACCGCAGCGCCTGCACAGTTCCCGCCACACGGCAGCCAAGGCGGCCCGGTCGAGCCCCTGGAGTGCCACGACAGGAATGCAGGTCGCCCCAATCAGTCCGGCACCCCTGCTGGCAGCAGCGCGACGGACCGCCCCCCCGTGCTCGGCCATTGCTGCCAAGGCATCGCGGATTCCCGGGCAATGCCGTTCCCACTCGGGCAGGACGTGATGGCGGATGCGATTGCGGGCAAACACCGGATCGGCGTTGCTGGGGTCTTCACGCCACTCCAGCTGACGGCTACGGCAGAATTCCACGAGATCCTGACGCGTAGCATGCAGCAGCGGACGCAGCAGTCGCACGCCATCAGCCAGCGGACGATCGGCAGCGATACCGCCTGGGCCTTCTGGGCCGCAACCACGCAGGATCTGCATCAGTGCCGTTTCAGCCTGATCGTCACGATGATGCGCCGTACAGGCAGCAACTGCGCCGACCTGCACGCAGAACTCGGCCAATCGGGCGTAGCGGACCCGGCGGGCGGCCTCCTCGACGCCGTCGCCGCGCATCGCCGCACGAACATCGGCGCGGTCATTGACCGACTGCACCCCGAGGCGGCCTGCGAGGGCGGCGACGAACGCGGCATCTGCTGCCGAACCATCGCGCAGCTGATGATCAAGATGCCAGCAGATCAGGCGGAATCCGCCATGCTCGGCCAAAGCCGCCAGCAGGGCGACACTGTCGACCCCGCCGCTGACCGCGACGACGAGGGTGGAGCCGGCAGCGAGATCAGCAGGGATTCGCAACACGCGGAAGTGGCGATCAACCCTGCGAAGCGCGCAAGGCCTGTTCGAGGTCGGCGGTGATGTCGTCGACATGCTCAAGGCCGACCGACAGGCGGACAAAATCCGGCGTGACGCCGGCAGCCAACTGCTGCTCGGGCGACAGCTGCTGATGGGTGGTCGAGGCGGGATGAATGACCAGGGTCTTGGCATCCAGCACGTTGGCCAGGTTTGACACCATCTTCAGGGCCGAGATGAATCGTTTCCCCGCCTCTAAACCACCCTTCACGCCAAAGCCGAGGATGGCCCCGGGACCCTTGGGCATGTAGCGCTTCGCCCGCGCGTGGTCGGGGTGGTTGGGCAGGCCGGGATAGTTGACCCAGGTGACCAGCGAATGGCGCGACAGCCATTCAGCCACCGCCTGGGCGTTGCGCACATGCCGCTCGGCGCGCAGCGGGAGGGT
>Ga0105046_10002639_pt1 | contig 28319 bp, 22 predicted proteins | sample MAT03_FD_78385 | JGI IMG/M metagenome (GOLD analysis project Ga0105046, IMG submission 78385) | Freshwater microbial communities from Lake Fryxell liftoff mats and glacier meltwater in Antarctica - MAT-03 (megahit assembly) | ecosystem: Environmental > Aquatic > Freshwater > Ice > Liftoff... | reverse complement strand
CGTCACACATCAGATGCCGTTATCGAGCTTTCATGAAGGCATGAATATGGTCGCCTCCGGGAAAGAGTCCATTAAAGTGACCCTCACGCCCTGAGAGGTGATCCCAATTTTTCCGCTCTTTTTCCTTGCCTACAAATCGGCAACCCGGCCTCAGCAATGACAAGTGTATCAGTATGTCCTATTGAAGTGATAACGTTGATAAGTGGTTGTCAAACAAACCGTATTTTCTCATCGTTAGCCTCTAAATACTTGTTCAAGCGCTTTTTTCATAACGGATTCCGGTGCTTTATGTCCAGTCCACATCTCGAAGCCTATCGCTCCCTGGTAGACCAACATAGGGAGGCCCGTTAAGACCTTGAGGTTACGTGCACGCGCAGTTTGAATGAATCTCGTTTCAGGTGGATTGGGCACGACATCACACACAAGAACATCGGAACGAAGTTTAGCCAAAGAGATGTCTGGCACAGCGTCCACATCTGGAAAGAGTCCAATCGAAGTGGCATTCACAAGAATATCAATATCTTCACCTCCCTCATAAGTCGATGCCCAGGGTACGAAACTCGCATGAATACCGGTACGCACTGTTAAATCATTGACCAACGCCTCACCACGCTCACCACTGCGGTTGATGATGCGCAGTTCGGCAGCACCCGCCAGTGCCAGTTCAAAGGTGATGGCTCGAGCCGCCCCACCTGCGCCGAGCACAGCCACATGTTTGCCTTTGATATCAATGTTGCCATCCTGGTGGAGGCTACGTAAAAATCCTTTGCCATCAGTGTTTTCACCGATCAGACGCGTACCATCGCGACGCACGGTATTGACTGCGCCAATCATGACTGCGTCTGGAGAGATTTCATCTAAGAACTGCATCACAGCGACTTTGTGAGGAATAGTAAGATTTATACCCTGAAATCCCATGGCCTTTAGCCCGTTCATGGCCTCCGCCAATCCTTCGGGTTTGACTTCAATAGTCAAGTAACGCCAATTTAGACCTAGCTCTTGAAACGCCGCTTCTTGTATGACGCAGGTTGGATTTTCGGCAACAGGGTAACCGAACACGCCAACCAACTCAGCTTTATAGTTCACAGCCATCATTTTGCCTTTGGGAATTTAAAAATTTTGTTTTTCATAGAGGTCAACCTATCGAATGTTTGAGCAAGGATTACGAGGAAACCCTATGCCTTAGCGAGGGCTTGATGTACTTGGCTTCCATTCACCGCTTGCTCAAACATTCGACAGGTTGATTTTCCAATGGCTGCATAGGGGCGGAGCAACTAACCGCCCCTATGAGCACACGAGTTTAACCTCGCCTATTTTTCAACTTCACCAATCCGCTCAGCCAGGGCCAGATTGTCGGCAGTAATCAAGACAGGGGTCAGGAAGATTGTCTCACCGACCATCGCTTCATCGAGGCAACCACGCACATACAGCGCCGCCACGTTCATCGCGGTGGCACTCTGGCCGCCGGGGAACTGCTCCACCGTTCCCGCCAAACCGCCATCCGCGACACGGGCAATCGCTTCCGGCAGCGCGTCAAAGCCCAGAATTGCGATTTGACCTTCCAACCCCGCCGCTGTCACCGCCTCCAATGCCCCCAGCGCCATGTCGTCATTCGCTGCGACAATCACATCCGGCAGGTTGTCCATCATGCCGGCCAGTAGGCTTTCCGTGACCGAGAGGCCCTGATCGCGGGCGAAGTTCGCCGTCTGCTCCACCACGATGGGATACTTCTCGGCCACCGCGTCGAGGACGTTGTGCAGCCCTTGATTGCGCGCAATCGCCGGACCAGCACCGGGTTGACCTTGCAGGTTCACCACCATCGCGCCATCGGGATAGTTTTCCAGAATCCAGTTGCCTTGCGCTTCGCCTCCCAGCACGTTTTCCGCCCCCACATGAGCGATCAATCCATCTACACCTTCAACAAAACGATCAATCGTCACGACTGGCACTCCCGCGTCAATCGCCGCTTGAATCGGGTCCGCCAGCGCTTGCACGTCGGCCGGGCTGATGACAATCGCATCCACGCCCTGCGTCACAACCGTTTCTACGTCGGCCGTCTGCTTGGTCGACTGATTCTGGCCGTCAAGCTGGATGACTTCCGCGTTCAGCTCTTCACCTGCCGCGACAAGCTGGTTCATCATGTGAACAAAGAAGGGGAAGTTCAAGCCGGGAACCGACGCGGCGATGGTAATCTGAGCGTCCATCGGGCACTCGGCAACCGCATCCGCAATAGCCACTTCCTGATCCGTCATCACCCGTCCCATCGGCTCTTCGCCGTCCTGTGCGAAAACCGGAGTGAGCACGAGCAACATCAGTGCGATACAACTGAGTAAAAACTTATTATGCTTAAACATTTGTAACTCCTGTAAATTGATCAAAGATTCTTTTCCAAAACATGTCTTACCACAGTCATTCTGCTGCACCTCCTTTCGCCGTTCCAAGAACGTTCTAAATACTTCGCCGTGATTTAACGAAGCGATCAAACGCGACAGCCAGCACCGTAATTAGCCCGATGATAATCTGCTGGACGTACGGCGAGACATTCATTAGAACCAGCCCATTGGTCAACACGCCGATTAGAATGGACCCAATCACCGTGCCGAGGACGCTGCCCTCACCGCCGAATAGGCTTGTACCCCCGATCACGACAGACGCAATAACGGTCAGCTCATAACCTGTCCCTGCGACTGCTTCCGCTGCGCCAAGCCTTGAGGACAGCACAAAGCCACCCAATCCAGCAAAGAAACCTACAATAACGTATACGCTCAGGAGTATTAATTTGACGTTGAGGCCGGAAAGCCGCGCGGCTTCCGGGTTGCCACCGACGGCATACACCTGCCGTCCATAGCGTGTGTAACGCAAGACGATGTGTGCCAACACCGCGAACCCCAGGAAGATGATGACAGGGACGGGGATGCCTTGGGGTTCAGGCAAACGCGCTTTGCCCCACCACTCATAGGCATCATCGAATCCGGCGATGGGGCCGCCGCTGGAAAGCAACAGCGTAGTGCCTCGAAAGACCGACAATCCACCAAGCGTGACCACGAACGCGGGCACACCAAGCCGCGTAATCATCGTACCCTGAATAAACCCGCCAATAACGCCTACTGCAATAGCAGCCAATACCGCTGCCAGTACGCCGTAACCTGTGCTGTCCGTCGTACTCAACGACAGCGTATTGGCTGTGCCGCCTTTGGCTACAACTGCCGCCGCCATACCCGCAAGCGCTAGCAGCGAGCCTACCGACAGGTCGATACCGCCTGTTAGAATGACAAACGTCATGCCGATAGCAATCAGTCCGGTGATGGACACCTGCCGCGCCACTTGCAGTAGGTTATTCACTTTGAGGAAGTTGGGTTCAATAATTGCAAACACAATCATTAAAACCGCTAGAAAAATGACAGGTGCAAAGCGGCTCAAGACATTTATGAGGCTGAGACGTTGCGCTTGATAGGATGGGAAGGCGGTATCCGCCCCTGCCTGATTCATAATAAAATGACCTCTCTAAAAATTTCTTTTGATCTAAGTTTTCTTATGCAACCGTATCTTTCGCTGAGAGTGTCATGAGTTGCATCAACTTTTCTTCACTGGCTTCGGCACGCAGCACCTCGCCGGTCAGCCGCCCCTCGCACATCGTGATAATGCGGTCACTCATGCCGATAATTTCCGGCAATTCGGACGAGATCATAATTACGGCGATTCCGTTGCGTGCCATCTCATCCAGCAGTTGGTGAACTTCGGCTTTGGCAGCGATGTCAATGCCTCGCGTTGGCTCGTCCACAATCAGCACTTTGGGTTGCAGCGCCAACCAACGTGCGATTACGACTTTCTGCTGGTTGCCGCCGCTCAGATTGAGGATTTTCTGTTCGGGGCTTGCCATACGAATATTCAACACCTCACAGAAGCGTTCAACTAAGGCTATCTCAGCCTTCTCGCGCACGAATATTCTCCACCGGCTGAGGTTCGCAAGCGACGCAATACTCAGATTTTGGCGCACGGCCAGTGCCAGAAACAGCGCTTGTTGTTTGCGATCTTCCGGGACAAGGCCGATACCATGCCGGATCGCGTCTTGTGGGGAACGAATATGCGTCGATTTGTCGCCGATCATGACCTCGCCGCTGTCGAAGGGATCTGCGCCAAAGATGGCACGCGCCAATTCAGTACGTCCCGCCCCCACCAATCCCGCGATGCCGAGGATTTCACCGCGCCGCACGGCGAAGCTTATATTTTGCAGAACAGTGGCATGGGCATCACGTGCCGTTCCTTGGCGGCTGAGATTGCGTACTTGAAGCGCGGTGTCGCCAAACTCATGAAAGGCGGATCGTTGGAAAAGCTCGTCCATGGAGCGCCCAACCATCATACGGATAATGTCGGCTGTTTTGATGTCGGACACATTTGCCGATCCTACATTGCGTCCATCGCGTAAAACCGTGATGCGGTCGCAGATTTCGTGAACTTCTTCCAACCGATGCGTAACAAAGATGATACTTAAGCCCTGTGCTTTCAGGTCACGAACGATGTTGAAAAGCTGCTGCACTTCGTTGTCACTCAAGGCCGATGTGGGTTCGTCCATGATGATAATGCGTGAGCGCATTGACAGCGCACGGGCAATTTCGACCATTTGCTGCTCGGCCACGCTGAGGTTGCGTACTAGTGCCATTGGATTCAGGTAAATGCCGAGCTGTTTGGTGATGGCAAACGTTTCGCGCTGTAGTGCCGCCCAATCGACGAAACCAGCCCAACCCGGTTCGCGTCCAATAAATACGTTCTCGGCAATTGTGAGACTGGCAACGAGGTTGAATTCCTGATAAATAGTGACGATGCCCAACGCCTGGGCCTGATGCGGATTGGCGAGTTGCAAGCGTTGCCCGTCTAGTTCCATCGTGCCGCTGTCGGGCCTGTATGCACCAGACATGATTTTAATCAGCGTCGATTTACCCGCACCATTTTCCCCCAACAAGCCGTGTATTTCACCTGGCGCAACTGCCAATGAGACGTTATCTAACGCCTTGACACCAGGGAACTGCTTGCTGATCGCTGACATTAGCAGTAACTGATCGCTCACGATGATGGCCTCCGTTAAAGTGAAGTGCTCTTGTTCCGAATCACGGCTCGTTCCCTTGTAAACCGGGTTGTGAATACAATCGATTCGACGTTAGGGGCGGGCGACCTGGCTAGACTGCCGCACAATAAGAGATGGTTGCAGCACCCAATGGATATCGTCCGGCACTTCGTTCTTGACCAGTCTGAGGAGGAGATCAATACCGGAGCGTGCCATATCTTCTATTGGCTGATGCACAGTTGTTAATGGCGGATTTAAGTACGCTCCAACGTCAATATCATCTACCCCAACTAACGAGATATCATCTGGGACGCGCAACCCGCGATCCCGTATGGCGTGCGATGCACCGATTGCCATTCTGTCGTTGCTGGCAAAAATTGCGCTAGGGAGTAGATCGTCACCGAGAATTTGCTGCATGGCCCGGTAGCCTTCGTGGTAGTCCCACACACTGGATACGAAAACAATACGCTCATACGTTAAGCCAAATAGACTGCGTGCAACCTGGTAGGCTTCGAGGCGTTCGCGTGCCGGTCGAGCGGTGGGTGGCCCTGCAAGGTGGGCGATTTTGCGGTGGTTGAGTTCATAGAGATGCCGCATTGCAAGCTCTCCGACACGCGAATTATCAACTCGGCATGAAGGGCCGGTGAATCCGTCCGGGATACGATCAATCGCCACCACCGGAACACTCACCTCCGCCACAACATCCGTTGTGTTTTTGCCCGCAGCAACCTGGGCCATCAACAATCCGTCTACCCAACGCTGACTCGCCCTTCGTATACTTTCTGCTTCGCGGCCTTCGTCTTCACAGGTATTAAAAACCAGTAGACTATAGCCACGTTGCCGCGCTACATCTTCCGCAACACTCACCATTGAAGCAAAATACGGGTCAGCGAGACTTGGGGCAATAAAACCGATTACCTGTGTGAGTCCGGTGCGAAGTCCCTGGGCGATTGGGTGTGGCGTATACCCCAGTTCCTGGATTGTCCGCTGAACTTTTTCGCGGGTCTCAGCTGAAATATACGGCCAGTCTCGCACCACATTCGAAACAGTGGTTACTGAAACTTCAGCATAATTAGCAACATCATGGAGAGTCACGCGTCTTGGCATAAGCGTGTTTCTGGCTTATGAAACGTTTCACAGAACGTTTCACAGAACGTTTCAAAAAGTATAGCTATATACAGAAAATTGTCAAGCAACTGAAAGCATAGGGAGTAGTAATTCTTGGAGATCAGTCCAAAACGGGAGCTGAACCCTTCGGGATAAAAAGTGTCGTGTAGCTCGTGTCAAAATCCAACATTAATAAGGCTTTTCCAAAGAAATAGCAGTTCCCATTCAGAGAGGGGCAATACGAACAAACCATTTTTGGATCGTCGTCCGTGATTATCCTGTGGCTTGTCCTTTTATTCTACATCGTCTTGGTCTCTGTTTTAATCTGGAAAAGCCTAACTGTTTTCTTGGGCCAATTGAGCCAGCCATACGGACTAAAAGCGACTTCCTCTCTCTCGAAAAACATAGCCCCCGTTTTGGACTGGTCTCCCGTATCTGAAGCTTCTTTTCACGAGACAGCAATATGATGTCCTACAGTTGTGCCGCATGATAATCGGACAATCAACTCTGGTGTAAAAACAAGCCGCGTGGGTTGCCATATTTCCGGGTTGTTGAGGCGATCAATCAACATCTGTGCCGCCTGGACACCGTACATTCGTGCCGGTTGAGCCATGACCGTCAGAAACGGATAGATGATGCTTGACAGTTCAAAATCGTCGAAACAGACCAGAGCAATATCTTCGGGAATACTCAGCTGCGCGTCGCGCACGGCTTCAATTACGCTGAGCGCCAAGAAATTATTCGAGGCAAGGATCGCCGTTGGACGCTCGTTTGGGGGTAAGCTCAATAAATGTTGCGCGGGCAAGTAGCCACCGCGCCGCCAATAACTGCCGGAAACAATCAAATTCTGGCGCGATTCGATATTGTGTTCCTTCAGGGTTTGTTTATATCCTCGTTCACGCTCAATCGCTTCAGAGTCATCCTTCGGGCCGTTGACAAGAGCGATGTGTGTGTGTCCTAGATTGAGGAGGTGCTTGGTGAGGACTTGCGCACCGTAAAAATTATCTCCGGTGACAATATCCGTTTGGATGCCTTTGTACTCCTTGTTAATTAAAACAATGGGATAGCGACGATCCAACAATGTTGTAAGAGTTTTGCGCGGTCCACCATTTATCAGCAGGCCATCCACACGGTTGCTCACCATCGTTTGAATCAACTGGCTTGCTTTCTCCGGTGAACTCCCAATGTTCCCCAAGACCATCGTGTATCCATTTCGATGTGCAACTTCTTCTGCACCGCTGGCAACCGCTGTCCAGTAGGGATTGGTCATATCACCAACCAGAACGCCCAGTGTTTGAGTGCGGCCTGTCAACAACCCGCGTGCCAGAGCATTGGGAAAGTAACCAAGTTCTTCGATGACCGTCTCAATCCGTTTACGAGTCTCTGGAGCCACGCGACTGGAATTGTTTAGAACCCGCGAAACCGTCATTGCCGAAACCCCAGCACGCGCTGCTACGTCCTGGATTGTCACTGCATTATTGTTATCCATAACACCCTTTAATGGCATCAAACTATGATCAGTCATTATGTTATAGTTTTTCGTGGTAAAAGGGAATAGCTATCTACAATATGCAGAGGATTTACTAGATTTTTGTGCCAGATCATCGTTGTGTGAGAGGGCATTTCACTTGACAAGATTTCTTTTTTGGATAAACTCTTCGTTATAAGGATGTTACCCATAACATGGCGTTTTTTCCAGAAATATTATTTGTCAGGAGGCCCCATCGCAAAATTATCCCAGGTAGTATTCATGTAATAGTGAGATAGATCGTCTTCTTTAAAGGAGGAAAAATGTTGCCAAGATTACGTTTTGCACTGTTTTTGACGGTTTTTATCGCTTTATTTGGTATTCCACTCATAGCCGTCGCCCAGGATAAAGTCGAGATTGAAATGTGGCTGCTTGATGAAGAGTCACGCCAATGTGTTGCCGACACAATAACCACACTCTTTAATGCAACGAGTACCACTTCCCAAATCAATATTGTTTTACAGCCCAACGTTGATGATGCGCTCCGAACTGCTCTGGTTGGCGGCGGCGGCCCGGACATTGTTCAATCGGGCGGTACAGCGTTTGCCCAGCAGTATGCTCAGGCTGGTCTGCTGCTTCCCCTCGATGAATACGTGACACAATTCGGATGGGATGATCGTTTCGTTCCGTGGGCATTGGAATTGGGCAAGTTTGATGATGTGCTTTATACGTTGCCCGATTCGTTGGAAACGCTGGTGATTTGGTACAACAAAACCCTATTTGAAGATCGTGGCTGGCAGGTTCCTACGACGATGGAGGAACTGTTTATCCTGTCCCAGACCATTGCTGATGCGGGAATCGTTCCTTTTGGCAACGCTTTCGGTGAGTGTCTGGAGTGCATGGGCTGGCTGCCAGGAGCCTTTATCAACCACTACGCGGGGTCCGATTTGATGTATCAGGCGCTCACGGGACAGATTTCGTGGACTGATCCAGTATTTGTCGAATCAATTACCAAATTGAACGAGATGGTACAAAACGGTTGGTTTGGTGGCAGTGTTGATTTACTTTTTACGGATAGTTTTGACACTGTTCACTCGATGCTCGGATCGGGTGATGCCGCGATGACATTGGATGGATCATGGTCCAACCTGACGGACTATTTTGGTGCTGAAGCGGGCAACGATAATGATTTTGATTGGTTCCCTATCCCGACCGCAAGCGGTGAAGTACTGTATACCACTGGTGTAGGCGAGACTTCGAGCATCAATGCAAATACACAGCACCCGCAAGAAGCCGCCGAATTCCTGACCTGGTACTTTTCACCAGATGTACAGGCTGAGCGCTTCAGTCAGTGTTCGTGGCCTCCAGCTCCAATTCAGGCAACCGCTGATAACTATAGTCAGGCCGATCCCCGAACAGCTCGCATTTACGCTGAATATGGTACAGCCGCAGGGGATGGGCATTATGGATATACAACATGGACATTTTTTCCAAACGCGATGGGAGTGGCCGTCAATGAGGATATCCAAAAAGTATTCCTTGGCAGCTTGACGCCCGAAGAATACATGCAGAACTTGCAGAACTTGTTTGCCGAAGCCGTCGCTGATAATACCATCCCACCCATTCCGGCACGCTAATCGTCCCGATAGAACACCTGGCTGCGCGAAAGGTCTATATCCGCGCAGCCAGACACAAACGAAAGGAACTGCTTATGCCCCTTCGCTAGAAAATTAACCCGGTGTCTCTTTAAGGAGGAGAAAAATGTTATCTCAAAATCGTGTCATGCTCTTTGTTCGTTTTGTCAGCCTGCTATTACTCGTGGTTATTCCAGCATCAGCCATCGCTCAGGACAAGATTCAGATCACCGTGTGGCTCAATGACGATGAACTCGGCCAGTGTGTGAAAGACACTGTAACGGCTGGTTTTAACGTCTTTAGCCAAACTGCCGAGGTCAATGTTGAACTCCAGCCCAACGTAAACGATACGCTCAGAACCGCATTAGCGGGTGGAGCAGGCCCGGATATTATTCCGGTCGACAGCCCCGCCTACGGACAAGAGTTAGGGAAGGCAGGACTGCTTGTACCGCTCGACGCCTACGTGACCCAATACGATTGGGATCAACGTTTCGTTCCCTGGGCGCTTGAGTTAGGGAACGTTGATGGCAGTCTTTACATTCTGCCCGACTCGTTAGAAACGCTGGTAATCTGGTACAACAAAACCATTTTTGAGGAAAATGGCTGGCAGGTTCCTCAGACAATGGATGAACTGGTTGCCCTCTCCAAGACCATCAACGATGCCGGTGTCATTCCGTTTAGCAACGGTTTTGGCGAATGCCTCGATTGTATGGGATCACTACCAGGTGCTTTTATTAACCATTACGCCGGTCCAGAGAAAATGTATGACGCTTTGACGGGACAAATCCCATGGACAGACCCGGTCTTTGTCGAAGCAATCACTCTGTTGAACGAAATGGTCCAGAACGGTTGGTTTAATGGCGGCACAGACCGGCTTTTCACCGACAGCTTTAATACGGCTCATGAGATGCTGGGTAGTGGTGAAGCGGCGATGTATCTGGATGGCTCATGGTTCAACGCCAGCGACTATTTTGGTTCCGAGGCTGGGAACACGAATGACTATGAATGGTTCCCCATTCCCACGCAGGATGGCGAAGAGATGTATATGACCGGTGTGGGTGCGGCGTGGGGCATTAACGTGACTTCAGAACATCCAAACGAAGCCGCCGAATACTTAGACTGGGCGTTCTCGCCAGATGCGCAAGCCGAACGGTTCAACAACTGCAATTTTGCGTTGGCTCCTATTCGCATTAGTAGTGATGTCTTTGCAAAAGCTGATCCACGCACGGCCCGTATTTATACGGCCTACGGAGAAGCGGCTGCTAAAGGCAATTACGGTTATGCCAATTGGGCGTTTTTCCCCGCAGTTATGGGCACTGCCTTTAATGAAGATATTCAGAAAGTGTTTCTTGGCAGCATGACGCCCGAAGAGTATGTGGGCCACATGCAAGACTTGTTTACTGAGGCAGAAGCTGAAGGCTCTCTTCCCCCGCTTCCGGCTCGCTAACCCCCACGTGACAGGTGGGCTGCCAGTCGGCCCACCTGTCACTCGAAAGGAATTCACATGGCCCGTGATCTCGTGTCACCCAATGACAGTGTCCGCTCTCAAGAGAGAGAGTCACAAGTCAAAGAGGACCGCCCTGTCGAAAAAATGCCACCCAGGTCACGTTATCGCTTCATGCAAAAGGTTATTATCCCCTGGGCTTTCATATTACCAATTCTGCTGTTGCACGCACTAGTGGTCCTTTTTCCTGCGATCCAGGGTGTCTACTATTCCTTTACCAAGTGGTCGGGATTAGGACCCGCCGAGTTTATTGGCCTGGAAAATTTTCGCCGCATTTTTTTTGAAGATACGGACTATGGTAAAGCGCTGGGCAATAATTTGGTCTGGATGCTCTTCTTTATGACCGTGCCGTTTGCAATGGCGCTGTTTGCAGCGAGTTTGCTATCGCGTGTGAAGGTTGGCGGGATTATTTACCGAATGCTGCTTTTCTTACCCTATGTGATTCCGAGTGTGGTCGTCGCGTCGATCTGGCGCTATCTTCTCAGCCCACGCTTTGGCATCGGTGCCCAGCTGTCTAAAATCGGCATTCAGGGTCTTGATGTTGCCTTTCTTGGGCGTACTGACACAGCGCTCCTGGCAATCGCATTTGCTGACAACTGGCATTTCTGGGGTTTCCTGATGGTCCTGTTCCTGACAGCGATGCAAGCTGTCTCGCCCGATTTATACGATGCTGCCAAGGTCGATGGGGCGAACCGCTGGCAAGAGTTTTGGAACGTGACGTTACCGGGAATCCGTCCAACGGTTTTCTTTATGCTGTTAATGGTGATGATCTGGTCATTCCTGGTGTTCGAGTACGTCTGGCTCTTGACACAGGGAGGCCCCGGTGGTGCATCCGATGTGTTGGGTGTCGTCATCTTTAAAAATGCCTTCCGGCGTTTTGACTCCGGCTATGCGGCCGCGCAAGGACTGACCATCAGCTTTTTTGCCAGCTTGATTATTCTGCTCTATGTCTACCTGCGAAAACGAGGATGGGAACTATGATTTCGCTGCGCCGCTTCCGCAACCGCCGAGAGTCAACATTTGTCAACCATTTCATCCTGATTTTGCTGGTGTTGTTTGCGATTGGACCGATTGTCGTACTGTTATTTAACTCAGTCAAAAACAACGCTGAAATCGGCCGAAATCCCCTGGGATTTCCAGAGTCGATTCACCTTGAGAATTTTGGTGAGGCCTGGGAGAAAGGCCAGTTTGGGAAGACGATGGGCAACAGCGTCATCCTGGTTGTCAATACGGTCTTGCTTGAACTGGTGTTGGGTGGGATGGCCGCCTACAGCCTGGCACGCAAGCAACCACCGGGCACCAACGTTGTGATGTTCTACATGTTGGTTGTTTCGACGATCCCAATCTGGTTATATCTTGTACCGCTCTTCTTCACATGGCGCACGCTTAATCTGTTGAACACCCGCTTAGGATTGATCCTCATCTATGTGGCACTCAATGCACCCTTCTCGATTTTCTTACTGCGTTCGTATCTGTTGGGGCTTTCGGTCGATTTTGAAGACGCGGCGCGGGTGGACGGCGCGAACGAAATCCAGGTTCTGACCCGGATTGTGCTGCCACTCACCTGGCCGGGCTTCCTGACCGTTGGGTTGATTGTCGGCCTGGGGGTGTGGAGTGAGTTCCAGATTGCGCTGATTTTTGTCCAGGAGCCAGATATGTTTCCAATGACAACCAGCTTTTTTAAGTTTTCGGATCGCTTTAGCCGCGATTGGGCGCTGACCAGTGCGGGCGCGACCATGATGATTCTGCCGGTTTTGCTCATGTTTCTAGTGCTCCAGCGGCGATTTATTGAAGGGTTGTCACAAGGCGGGGTAAAAATTTGACCATATCAGGCCGACATATCAGTGCTGCTAAAAAGGATGCATGATGAAAGAATTTATTCTTGTTAGCCCATCCCAGATCGAATTTCGTGAGTATAGTGAGCCGCCTCTTCAGGCAAACGAAGTGCGAATTCGCGCCATTGTCAGTGCAATCAAACATGGCACTGAAATGGCGTATTATCGGGGCAAAACACCGTTCTTGAATCGAGAATTTAATACGCAATACCGGATGTTTATACCGCGCGAGGGCGGCAGCCTGTTTCCGACCAATCTGGGTTCATGGCTGGTGGGTGAAGTCACGGAAGTGGGCAATGGGGTCACGCGCCTCAAGGTCGGAGACAAAGTCCATGGCGGCATGGCACACCGCCCCACAAATGTACGCCCGGAAAACACCTTGTTTCGGTTGTCAGACGGCATGAAACCGGAAATGGCATTGTTCACTGACCCGGCTCTCTTCGCACTCGGCGCGGTGCATGATGCTCAGATCAAACTCGGCGACAAGGTTGCCGTATTTGGCATGGGCGCGATTGGCCTGCTTGCGATCCAGGTTGCTCGTTTGAGTGGCGCGGAAACAGTGTTCGCGGTAGACATGATTGACAGTCGGTTAGACCTTGCCAAACAATTCGGTGCAGATGCTGTATTCAACCCCAGTCGCTGCGATCCAGCCATGGAAATTAAAAACCTGACGGACAAGAAAGGCGTCGATGTCGCGATTGACATCTCCGGCGCGTATCCGGCACTGCATACTGCCATGCGTTGTGTGCAGATGTGCGGCTTGATTGTCTCGGCCAGCTATTACACGGGCACACCTCAGCTTGAATTGGGTGCGGAATGGCATCATAACCGCCCGACGTTTGTGTCCAGTATGCCGGTATGGGGGAATCCACACCGCTGCCACCCCTTGTGGGATTTACAGCGCACCGAAGAAACCGCCCTGCGCCTTCTGGAAACAGGTCGCTTGCAGACAGACCCCATCATTAGCAAGCGTTACCATTATGAACAGGCGGCTGAGGCATACCAGTTTGTTGACCAACATCCCGAAGAAACCCTCAAGACACTACTCTATTATGATGCCGTTCCCGAAGTAGTGTAGCAGCCCAGCATCAGCGTTGGACCGTTTATCTTGATCATCGACTTATGCTAGGACACTCACTATGTTGCAGATTTCGGATTTGCGGTGTGAATATGCGTCGAATCCACTGGGCATCGACACGCACCAGCCCCGTTTCTCGTGGTTGTTAGACCACCCGCAGCGCGGCCAATTCCAGTCAGCCTACCAAATACAGGTGGCTTCAACGATTGATAAACTTCAAGGCGGACACGCTGATTTGTGGGACAGTGGCAAAACGGCCTCCTCTGATCTTCCATTGGTGGAATATGCGGGCAAATCGCTCCAAAGCCGCCAGCGTGGGTACTGGCATGTTCGCGCCTGGGATGCTGCGGATCGCCCCAGCTCCTACAGTGCGCCAGCCTGGTTTGAGTTGGCACTGCTTGAGCCTGATCAGTGGCAAGCCGAGTGGATCGGTTTTCCGGCAGGCTGGAATGGTAAGGCGCTCTATTTCCGCGACTCATTCCAGATAGACAAACCCATCAAACAGGCACGCGTCTATGGCTGTGGCCTGGGTTGGTATGAACTGCACTTGAACGGCCACAAGGTTGGCGAACGGGTGCTTGACCCCGCGCAAACTGATTACGGCAAGCGCGTCCTCTACACCACCTATGATATCCAAGCCCTGTTACAACCAGAACTGAATGTGGTCGGCGTGATCGTCGGTAGCGGTTGGTACGGGACGCCAACTTTGCGACTCCAGCTTGAAATTCAATTTGAAGATGGCACATCTATGCAGGTTCTCACTGGAAAACACGGTTCTGGTGGGAGTTGGTGGCGGGTTGCTGACAGCCCGATCATTGAAAACGGTGTCTTCGATGGCGAGGTCTATGATGCCTGCTTAGAGAGACCGGGGTGGGATATGTCGGAAGGCTTTCACGAGCGGTTTCCAAATCGCGACTCCTGGGCAGGTGCGATGGCGGTGGACGGTCCGGCGGGACGGATGGTTGCCCAAACGATCGAGCCGATTTTGGTGATCGAGACTCTACAACCCAGAACGATATCACAGCCGAAACAAGGTGTTTATGTCCTCGATACCGGGCAAAATCTGGCGGGGTGGGCATTGCTGACGGTGGCTGGCACGCGTGGCACGCAGGTGACGCTGCGCTATGCTGAGTCCTTATATGACGACGGCACGGTCAACCAGGAAAATCTGCGGGCAGCCCATGCGTGTGACCGTTATATCCTGAAAGGGGACGGCATCGAAACCTGGGAACCACGCTTCACCTATCATGGCTTTCGCTATATTCAGGTGGACGGTTTCCCCGGTGAGATGACGCTGGATTCAATTCAGGTGCGCGTGGTGCGCTCTGCTGTTGAAGCCACCGGGCAGTTTGAATGCGATCATCCCCTGCTCAACCAGCTTCAGCGTGCAATCTGGTGGACAGAGGCATCGAACTTGCACGGACTTCCAACCGACTGTCCCCAGCGTGACGAGCGTATGGGCTGGCTGAACGATATGGCCGCCCGGAGTGAAGAAGCGATCTATAATTTTGATTTATCACGGCTGCTGCCCAAATGGTTGAACGATATTGCCGATACCCAGGATGCCTTTGGCACGATCTCTGACACCGCTCCATACCGATGGGGGAGGCGTCCAGCTGATCCCGTATCCGTCTGTTACCTTCTCATCCCCTGGTTGCTGTACTGCCATTATGGGGATCGACGGGTGTTGGCAGAGCATTACGCAGGGATGAAACGCTGGATTGATTACCTCACGACACGGGCACCAGGTCATATCGTCGAATACAGTCACTACGGGGATTGGGCACCGCCGCTGACTGAAAGTATTGAAGGCAGCCTGGGGACATCCGCGATAGCACGCAATACCCCCGGCAGTCTGGTCTCAACGGGCTTTTATTTCTACAGCGCTGCGTTATTCTCGAAAATCGCCCAGGTTTTAGGAAAACCTGAAGACGCAGCATCTTACCAATTGCTGACCGAACAGATTGCTACGGCATTCAACGATTGTTTTTGGGATGAATTGCAAGGCGGCTATGGCACAAATAATCAGGCATGTAATTCGCTGGCACTCTATATGGGCCTTGTGCCCCAGGCGCGGCAGGCCCGCGTGATTGCCAATTTACTGCACGACGTGGCGGAGCAGGATTATCATCTGACGACAGGCAATCTTTGTACAAAATATATGCTCGAAATTTTGACGCGCACCGGTCATAACGACATCTCTTTCAGCCTTGCGACCCAGACCACCTATCCAAGTTGGGGTTACATGTTCGCCAACGGCGCGACAACGATATGGGAACGCTGGGAACAGGCGACGGGGGGGGGTATGAACTCACATAACCATCCCATGTTCGGTTCGGTGGGGGCCTGGCTGTACCGCGCTCTGGCAGGCATTCAGGTCGACGAAGAGAGTTCGGGTTTTAGTCACTTTTCGATACGCCCCGCCATCCCTGCCACGATGACTCGGGCGCATGCATCCTTGAAAACCGTTCGTGGCCTGGTGGAATCATCCTGGGAACGGACCAGTCATAGTCTTTCCATAGGGGTGCGTGTACCAGTCGGCAGTCAGGCACAGATCTATATCCCAAAACTGGATTCCGGCACATCATTCCGCATCACCGAGGGGGAAACAATCGTTTGGGAGAACGACGCCGCCCAGAATCAAGTACAAGGAATTGTAGACACACACGAGGAAGAGGGATTTTTCCTGGTGCAGGTAGGATCAGGCCAATATCAATTCAGGATTGAGCCAATCGGGACGTTTAAGACTGTATCGAGTGCGGTTTAAAAATAAAAGTTCACATTGGAGGAACCCTTATGAATATTCCACCAGATGACAAACGTCTGGCTGAGCAGCTTCACAATGATAAGGATCGATCATGATATTGCCACACGATTATATTGAACGTACCTATGCGGGTGTGCTAGGCAAACTCATTGGTGTGTATCTTGGGCGACCCTTCGAGCAGTGGACGTATGAGCGGATTATGGCCGAGTTGGGAGAAATTACCTATTACGTCCACGAGCGGCGTGGCCTGCCGCTGATCGTGACCGATGACGACATTTCAGGCACATTCACGTTTTTACGGGCACTGCCGGATTATGGCAACCACCATGACATCACGCCCCAGCAAATCGGCCAGACCTGGCTGAATTACATTATCGAGCAAAAAACCATCTTGTGGTGGGGCGGCCTGGGCAACTCAACCGAGCATACCGCTTATCTTCGTCTCAAAAATGGTATTCCCGCGCCACAGAGCGGCTCAAGCGCACTCAACACAAAAACCGTCGCTGAACAAATTGGCGCACAGATTTTCATAGACGGCTGGGCGATGGTTGCTCCGGGTGATCCGGCGTTAGCCTCTGACCTGGCAAGGCGGGCGGCCAGCGTCAGCCATGATGGAGAGGCTATTTACGGGGCACAAGTTGTGGCTGCGATGGAATCGTTGGCCTATGTCGAAAACGACCTCAACCGCTTGCTCGATACAGCCCTGACTTTTATCCCCAAAGACTCCCTGATCTGCCGCTTAATTAACGATGTGCGGGAATGGCATTCGGAATTCAAAGATTGGCGTGCAACCCGCGAAAAAATTGCCGAGCATTATGGCTATGATCGCTATGGTGGCAACTGTCATATCATACCCAATCATGCGCTCATTATTCTGGCGTTGCTATATGGTGAAGATGATTTTCAGAAGGCGCTGATGATCGTGAACACAGCGGGTTGGGATACCGACTGTAATTCCGGTAACGTTGGCTGTCTGCTCGGCATCAAGAATGGTCTAGCTGGTATTGATGCGGGACCGGATTGGCGCGGCCCTATCGCAGATCGTCTCTATCTGCCGACGGCGGATGGAGGCGCAGCGATTACCGATGCTGTGACCGAAACCTATCGGGTCGCCGACATTGCCCATGCGCTGGCAGGGATAAGTCTTGTATCGCCCAAGAAGGGCAGCCGCTTCCACTTTGAGCTGCCCGGCTCGGTACAGGGATTTACCCACGATGGCACCAATGACGCAAAAGATCGTGTGCGACTCAAAAATGTCGAGGGCTACAGCCAGCTTGGAAAGCGGAGTTTAGCTCTACAGTATAATCATTTGTCTCCAGGCCAGGGTGTGTGTGTCTCAACCGCGACGTTTATCCCCCCCGAAGCGATCAAGATGCCTGGTTATCAACTCCATGCCTCCCCACAGCTGTATCCTGGACAAACCATTCGCACAGGCTTTACGACTGATGCAGCGAATCAGGGGGTCATCACTTGCAGCCTTTACATCCAGGTGTACGGTCCAGAGGATACACTCGTGAAAAGAAACGGGCCTCAGACTCATCTGAAACCGGGTGACACTGGACAGGTCGAATGGCAGATCGAGGATACCGGAGGCTTCCCTATCGCCAAAATTGGTCTTGAACTCACCACTGAGGAGCGACGTGCCGACGGCACGCTCTACCTCGATTTCTTAACCTGGGACGGAGACCCCCGAACAGTATTCAAGCGTCCTGACAACGGCGGGACAATGTGGCGTCGTGCGTGGGTGAATGGCGTTGATATGGTCGATCCCTATGGGTTTGAGGCGTTTCGCGTGGTTCAGAACGTTGGCACTGGCCTCTTGATGCAGGGAACGAGGGGCTGGCATGATTACAGTGTTAGCGCCTTCATCATGCCACATCTGGTCGAGCGTGCGGGTATAGGTGTTCGGGTTCAGGGGATGCGCCGCTATTATGCGCTGCTCTTGTGTCATGACGGGCAGGCGCGCCTTGTAAAATCCCTGGATGGCGAGAAAACGCTGGCAGAAATTGCATATGACTGGAAGCCTGAAGTCGGTTATGCGCTACAACTGAGTGTCAAAGGAACTCACCTTTCTGGTCAGATCAATGGAGAACCATTGTTTGATCTTGATGATATGGATCAGCCCTTGACCGGCGGTGCTATAGCGCTGATATGTACGGCGGGGCGCATGGCTACCGAAATGGTTTCAGTCGCACCGCTTTAATAAATGAGCGGGTTCAATTCCCCGCAGCTTGCTGCGATACGGATGGGTGTGCCGATAAGGCGACCCATCCGATCAAGGCCATGAGAATTGTTATGGCCTGCCGCAAGCAAACAACCTTCTCTCCTTTTGCTTTCGTCTGCCGTTATGCCATTCACCGCTGTCGAAGTTTTTGTAGGCGTTCGTACTGGGCGTCGTATTCATCAGTCTGTTCTGGCATATAGATGGTAGGAGACGTTGTGTTATTCAATATCAGTCGTCCCTCTTGAATATTCCCGATCTCGCCAAGCGCGATCAACTGCACCATCGCGTTGCCCAGAGCTGTAGCTTCGACGGGGCCAGCGTAGACGGGGCGATTGATGGCGTTGGCAGTCAGTTGATTCAAGAATGGATTCTGGCTGCCACCGCCAACAATGTGAATATGATCTGTTTGGCGTCCGGTCAGTGTGATGAGTTTGTCCAATACCTCGCGGTATTTAAACGCTAAACTTTCAAAAATAGATCGCCCCACCTGACCAACAGTCTCCGGTTCCAGTTCCCCCATTTCACGGCAGGAATTCCGAATGCGGGCTGGCATATCGCCTGGTTCCAGGAAACGTGGATCGTTGGCATCAAACAAACTGCGGAATGGTGTCGCTGTTCTTGCCAATGCGATAAGCTCCTCGTAGGTGAAAACGGTTCCTGCCTCGGCCCAGGTTTTGCGCGATTGCTGCGCGAGCCACAATCCCATGACATTTTGCATCAAGCGGTAGGTCCCCTCAACGCCTCCCTCATTCGTGACGCCCGCTTCAAACGCCGCTGCAGTGATAATTGGCTGCGCCACCTCCATACCAAGCAAACTCCAGGTTCCGCTGCTCACGTATGCAAAGTTTTCACCTCTGGTCGGGACCGCAGCGACAGCGCTGGCCGTATCGTGAGAGGCAGTGGCAATCACGGGGATGCCACGGTAACTGCCGAGTCGTGTTCCAGGCATGACAATTTCTGGCAAAAAATGATGGGGAATACCCAGTGCATCCAGCGTTTGTGCGTCCCAGGTTTTGAGACGCGGATTAAACATCTGGGTGGTCGTCGCGTGTGTAAACTCCGCGACTTTGACACCGCACAACCAATAGAGAAATAGCGATGGAATGGTGAGCAGCGTGTCGGCCAATTCAAGGTCGAGGTTGTTGTGCGCCTTTAAACTGGCAAGCTGGAACAATGTATTGATACTCATGAGCTGAATGCCGGTACGCTCGAAGAGCGTGCGGGCCGGAACACGCTCGTAAACCCATTCCATCATCGGCCCAGAGCGCCGATCTCGATAATGAAAGGGATTGTCGATCAGGGAACCAGCCCGATCCAACAGCGCAAAGTCCACGCCCCATGTGCATATCCCGATACTGGCAATCTCATGTTCATTGAGTGCTTTTCCAATTCCCATCTGGATATCATGCCACAGCCGAACGGCATTCCATTGCAGGCTTCCAGGGGTTTCAATCGGGACATTCTGAAAACGATAAATTTCTTCCAGTGAGAAAGACCGCCCATCGAAACTCACCCGCATCACGCGACCGGACTCGGCACCGAGGTCGATTGCCAGAACCGATTTTGCCGTCACGAGGGCGACTCTTCTAGCAGCCCCGTAAACATCTTACGCCGATAAATCTCATCCGGGCGGCGGTAGATATGCATCACCTGCTCCTCGCTGAGGAATACCGGACCACCAATGGCGAGAGCACCCCACAGGATCTCGGCACTCTTAACACACATATCCGTAATGTTAAGCGCTTCGGTGGTGGTCTGTCCGAGAGCGATCACGCCATGATTTGCCAACAGAATGACTTTGGGCGCTTCACCGTACTTTTCGACATACTGTTGCACGCGGGTTCTAATTTCCAACGCCAGGGGTAAACCCGGATCGGTGTAGGGTACAAACACCGATTCAGGACCGCAAAGTACCACCTCATCCGGACAGGTGCGATGACTGGCAAACATCTGCGCATGTTGGCTACACATGAGGCGATTGATGGATATCGGATGCGTATGCGCAATACAGTTCGCGTGGCAATCCAGAAGCAGCATCGCGTGGAAACTAGTCTCAACGGAGGGAAAGGCTGCTGCATCGTCCAACAGGGCGGCACGCAGCAACTCACGCTCTTCGGTCAGCGTTTGTGGTGGCGTCTCAAACAATCGCATAATGCGGTCAAATTGAATATGGGCAAATCCATCAGCGGCAATCGTCGCGAGCTGCTGCCCACTCGCTTTAACCCAGAAAGATTTATCGTCAGTGCGCAGAGAGGTGTTTCCCTCCCCAATGATGACATAGCCACGCCTTGGGTTGCTGAGTGCGTGAGACAGCTGGATGAGTTGATCGGGTACCGTGGACATCATACTTCCCTTTACGTCACCACATTTCTATTGAATGGCGCTGCCGGTTGAAACTGCCAGTCCGCGCTCTTTGGCGACGTTCTGGGCGTAATGACCTGAGCGGTATGCCTGCAACGGATTCGGATGGATATCCATTTCGACGCGCACCTGTGCCAGTAAAGGTCGTACATCCGTTTCAAAAGCCTCCACGTACACCTGCTGCGCCCCCAGGACATCTCCCGCCGCCTGGTGTTCAGCCAGCGTTTTACGATCCACAATGAGGGCTTTGGCATAGGCGGTCTGACAGTTGAGTACACTCACGAGCATGGCCTCCAATTTGGGCTCGATGTTATGGCTTTGATCAATCATGTAAGCCACATCCTGAGCGCTGTCTCCCGCACCAACGATTTCACTGTAAATCTCGAACAACTCGTAGGGATTGTTGGTGCCGACAATCAAATCGTCGTCTGCGTAGCGCCGTGCATTGAGATGGAAACCACCCAACCGACCCTCATCGAGCAAGAACGCGACTATATGGGCGATATTGGTTCCTTGCGCATGATGGCCCGTATCGACCAGCACCTGCGCCTGCGGTCCGCACTTGAGTGCCATCGCATAACTCATTCCCCAGTCGGCCAGGTCAGTGTGGTAAAAAGCTGGCTCGAAGAACTTATACTCGATTAGCATCCGGCTGTTCGGCGGTAAATGTTTGTGGGTTTCAATGAGCGCCGCCTGCATGTCGTGTTTGCGGCGTATGATACTGTCCTGTCCGGCGTAATTCGTGCCATCAGCAAACCATAGGCTGAGCAGGCTGCTTCCAACTTTCGGCATGATTTCGATGCATTCCAGGGTGTGAGCCATCGCTTCTTCACGGATAGTCGGCGAAGGGTTGGTGAAGCTGCCCAGTCTGTAAATGTCGTCCTGGAAATAATTGGGATTGACCGCACCGATACGAATCCCGTGTTCTCTGGCTTTTTGCGCCAATGCATTGTAGTCATCTACCTTGTCCCAGGGAATGTGGATTGCCATTGATGGCGCGATGCCCGTGAGTTGATGAATATAGGCTGCGTCCTCGATCTTATCCCAGATGTTACGAGCGGCCCCAGGCCAGGCAAATACCTTGAATCGGGTGCCGCCGTTGCCATAACCCCAGGAAGGTGTTTCGATCTGTTGAGTTTTCAGTTTTTGTTTGACGGCTTCCACATTGATGTTGCGTGCTGTCAGCTGCTCGGCTAAACGTTCATAGTCATGTGTATTCATGAAATGATCCTTTCGTTAGGAACGCATAGGTTGATTATTTTATCCAGTGTTTCATGCATCTTACTCACTCACCTTACGCACTTCAAGTTCAAAATAAGGGCCTCAAACCTCTTATTTCAAGCACATGCCGCGTAAGGTGAGTTACTCAAGAGAGTTCTCAAAGACTCCAGAGCACACCAAGCCGCAGAATCAGGGATTTTGACATCCGCTTCTCTTCCTAAATGGGCGCTTTGACATGCTGCGGAGTCGCAAGATCAGTCATTTGTCAGGTCGCTAATTGTGAAGTAATCCTTGTGCACCACAAGCCTCGATGGTTGAGCCTGAGTGATGGAAAGTTGTGTCATGTCTATGAACCCAGACGAAAGCGTGGCGAATAGCAAAATGTGCGGTGTGCCAGCCCAATCGAGAGCAGCGGGGCGCGGCCTTCGAGCGGCGCTGTGATCTGCTGCGATAGGTCAGGGCGGAACGTTCGCAAAAGCTCCATTGTTAGCTCGGGGCAGCGCGTATCGCCAGCGCTGAGGGTATAAGCCCCAAATCCAGGCAAATCCGACTTTTCTAATGCCTGCCGAATGCCGGATACGACATCAGTGACATGCACCCATTGGAAAAGATCATCTGACCACTCTTTGGTTGGCTGTAAGCCTTCCGCCAATCGCGTGTTATACATCTCTTGTGACCACACGCCGGCAAAGCGGAAGGCTGCGGTGGTCATGCCGTATGCCCGGTGAAAAGCGGCGCAGGTCTCCTCATTGACCAACTTGCTCAGACTGTAGGGATCTTCGGGTACAGGGGGAAACATCTCGTCGATGGGCATCCGGTCATAGGGCGATGGTTTGCCGCTCAGACGCCAGTAAAACGTGCCGAACGCGTTGATGCTCGACGCGCACATAAATCGCCGCACTCCAGCTTGATGCGCCGCGTTGATAGCGACGAATGTGCCCAGTGCATTGATACGAAAGGTTTCGACGCCGATTTCCGGCAGACCACGGGGTTCTCCCGCCAGGTGAATGACGGCATCCATATCTTTGCAGGCGGCCTGCATCGCATCAGCATCGGTAATTTCTGCCTGGACGAACGGCCAATCGGTCTTAAGCGGGTCGGGGGCGCGTCCGGTTAACGTGTTCGGCGCGAAAATAGTTGCCTCTTCAGGTCGATTCTGATCGAGCAGGCGGAGTTGGTGCTCCTGCTCGAGTTCTTTAATGAGATTGCGCCCAATAAAGCCACACGCACCGGTGATCAAGACCTTCATTTTAATTTCCTGTCCAGTCGAGGGTTATTCCAAGAAATGAAGTGGATTTATCGTTGTTGATCTGGTACATCTCTGGCCCGCGTTTATACGATACGAGATGCGTAATCAGGGGCGTGAGGCGCATCTTACCCGCAGCCATCAGATCGAGCGTTGCCTCCATGCGCGGGCGCGTCCAACCCGACACAAAATGGGTCGTCAGTTCGTGCTGTTGCAGCAAACCCATATCTGCCCAGGTTGTGCCCGGTGTAAAGCCGCAGTAGATGATCTGCCCGATTCCGTGCTTCAAGAGGGGCACATACTCGTGCTGGGAACTCTCTGTTTGCACTGAATCAAGAATGACCGGAACGGATTGACTGCCCGTATGCCTGTGAATGGCCTCAACGACATTTTCGCTCTGATTATTGATCACAACATCCGCGCTGTAATCTGCCGCAAGTTTCAAGCGTTCCGGGCGATGCCCGACCAGAATCACGCGCGCACCGCGTGCCCGCATCGCCTGCGCCGCACATTGACCGATCAGGCCATCGCCATACACGACGGCCCAATCGCCCGGCTGAATCACCGCGCGGCTGGCAGCATTGTATCCCACCTGCGAAACTACCGCGCCAGAGGCATCAACATCATCCACGTTTTCGGGAATCCGATAAAGTTCAGTTGCCGCTGTATTCCCCAGGGCGGTGTGCGATCCCCAGAACGGCGGAATCGCGCCGTCCCACTGGCCTGTGGTTGCCATGACGCGATCACCAACCCGCCAACCCGTTACGCCCTCGCCAAGAGACTCGATGATACCCATACGTTGATAGCCGGGTACCGAAGGGTAGCGGGTGGCCGACCAGGTGAATTCGTTGCGCAGTGCCCAGCCTTCTGTACCGCCGCTGATGGTCGAATAACGCGTGCGGATTTGCACCTCGCCTGGCTTTGGGTCAGGCATATCAAGTGATCGAACTTCAACCTGACTGATTCCAACAAAGGCGATAGCTTCGGTCTGCATAAAGTTCCCTTATTATGAAGGTGGAAAGTAAGCGTTTAGCGCCCCTGTATTAGGGGCGCAAGGTGATCGGGAATTGATAACATCAAAGGATTGACGAAAAGAGATGGCCTTGCCCGCATGTTCTAACGCCCAGGAGAAATGCGGCTCCAGAGCGTCAACTCGCAACGGGTTGACGCTGAGTTCAAACCGCCAATTCGTAACCGAGAGCATCTATTTTTTATCCTTGAGTGTAGTGCCCACTCTAAACTAAAACTTGACCGAACCAGCCGTCAGCCCGCGCACAAATTCCCTTGAAGTAAACACGAATATAAGCAGTAGGGGTAGGGATGAGATAAAGTAGCCCGCCATTTGTGCGCCATAAGCGGTCTGATATTGAGTCTGAAAGAAAGACAGCCCAATCGGTATTGTACGCAGATTGTCGTTGCCAATGACAATCAGCGGCCAGACAAAATCATTCCAAGTAGCCAGCAGACTCGTGATGACAACAACCGTCACAATGGGGCGTGATAGGGGTAATGCGATGCACCAATACAACTGGAACATCGTCGCACCATCAACGCGCGCCGCTTCGAAAAGCTCTTCGGGCAACGATGCCATGTAGCCACGCGTGATAAATATGGCAAAAACCTGCTGCCCCGCAATACCGGGCAGGATTAGTCCCCAGTGTGAATTGATCAGCCCCAGGTTTTTGATCCATACAAACGCGGGCACCAACGTCAAAACACCTGGAACCATTAACAGGCTGATAATCAGTAAAAACAAAACGCGCTTACCTGGAAATTGATAGCGAGCAAATACAAAGGCGGCCAGACTGGAAATGACCACCACGCCAAGAATCGTCATACTGGTCACAAACGCGCTGTTGACCAGGTAACGCCCCACCACCTGCCCGGCCACCTGATAATTCTCCAGTTGAAGGGGCAGTTCCGGCATAATCGGATTGCGGTAATACTGGGCTCGCGTTTTAAATGAAATGACAATCATCAACCAGAACGGAATATAGGTTAATAACAGGGCGAACATGAGAAACGCGTGTTTGCCCAAATCCGCGTGTTGCAGTAAAGTCCAGATGTCTTTTTTGTGTTTATGATTCACGGCACGCCTCCAGGTCTAAGGTTCAATCGCTTCATCGGGGCGAAGTCGATTCAGCGAAAATAACGTAAGAATTAACATGATAACAAACAGCACCACGCCTATTGCCGAGGCATAACCCATCCGGCCAAATTCAAACGCATTCTGGTACATGACCATTCCCGGAACCATCGTGCTGTAGCCGGGGCCGCCGCGTGTGAGCAGGATAATTGTTTGAAACCCCTGAATCTGCGTAATCATTGTCAAAATAAGGATGAGGCGAATCTGTCCCTTAATGAGAGGCAGATCGACAAATCGAAACCGCTGAAAGGAGGTTGCGCCATCGAGTTTCGACGCATCAATCGTCTCAGTCGGGATGCTGTTCAATCCTGCTAGATAGATCAGCAAGTTCAGGCCAGCCACAAAGGGAAAGCCCACGCCCGTTCCGCCGCCGCCAATCATGGCGATGGCATAGATCGCAATCTTTGGATCAGCCAGCCACACGCGGGTACTATCGACTAGCCCGATGGATTGCAAGAACAGGTTAATCGGGCCATCAATCGGATCATACAAAAAGCGCCAGACCAGCACTGTCACCACCCAGGGCACGACCAGCGGGATCGTAAACATAAATCGGTAGAACAGCCGCCACCGCTCCAATCGCAAATTGTAGATCGCCTCAGCAGCGAACAGTGGCAACGTCAGGGCAAATAACACACCGAAAATAGTGAGGATAGCAATGTTGGGGACCGACGCCGCCAGCGCTTTATCCGTAAGAATTTTTTCAAAGTTCTCTAAGCCGACATAGCGGGTATTGGCACCATCCCAATCATATAAACTGTGATAAAACGCCGAAAAGAACGGGTAATAGTTAAAGACGATCAGCAGTACAAAGGTTGGGATCAAAAAGACATACACGCCCCAGTGAATGGCGGCACGCCGTTTCGGGCGTGCCGCAGGATCACTCACTGCCTGCTCTGCGAGGAGTGAGTCAGTCATCTAGCCTCCCAGGACCCGGTCAGCCGCCGCTTTGAGTTCGACGTCAAGCTGGGCTACGGTTTCTTCCAGGTCTTGATCACCGGCAAAATACGGGGATGTAATCGCCAGGAATTTCTGGGCAAACTCAAAATCAAACATTGAATCGTCTTCCTGGAATGGCGCATCAGGATAACCGATTGACTCAGAGAACGGCTCCAGGCTGGGGCTGGACTCGGCCCCCTTGACGGCCGGCAACGCAAACCCAGCTTCGGTAATCATGGGGCTGAGATTTTCAGGTGTGGTGAGGAACATCAGAAAGTCGAACGCTTGATCAACCGTTCCGCGCTCAACAGCCGCCTGCGTCACCGAATATTGGAACGAGCCATAACCAGCCGCTTTATTCGTCGGCGCGATGCCATCAGCCACAAGCGGCGAGGTTGATGAATCGACCACCGGGAAGTACATGACACCAAAATCAAAGGTGCGATCCGGATCACTCACGACGGTGCTGTACATCCAGCTCCCCGTAATCAGAAAGCCGGCCCGACCCGTCAGGAACAAACGATTCGCCGCATTCCCGTCGGCCCCAAGAGCACCCGTCTGCCAGTAGGTTGAAAAGCGCTTCATTTCTTCCAGACGCGCGCGGTTGGCCTCATCGTTGAAGCTGTATTTACCATCTTTGACCGCCTGGGCCATCTCTGTTTTGCTCAAATGGCCGTCGCCGCTGGTGTCATAGTCGGCCAACTTTGAGGCATAGTAGAAATTGGTTAACCAGCCGGACACCCAGGTCAGCTGATCTAAATTGTTGCCTGACTGTGCAAACGGGGAAAAGCCAGCCGTCTTAATTTTCTCAGCGGCCTGCATCAACTCTTCCCAGGTGGCTGGCATCTCCGCCACACCAGCCTGATCGAGGATCGCCTTGTTGTAGTAGATACCAACCTGCACTTGATCGGCCAGGACGAGATAGAGTTTGTCATCGGCGGCACGCCAAACATCGATTGCCGGCTCAAACAAATCGTGCCACTTTTCGCTGCCAGGCTGACCTGCCGCCACATAGGGGTTGGGCTTCTCCAGATACGAGTCAATCGGGACGAGCCAGTTTTTGCGGTAGTCCTCCGCCGCCCAATCGGGTTGGTTCCAGGTGATATCCGGCGCAATCCCACCCGAAAGTTGCGATGTGAGCCACGTCCGCGCCCCGTCTCCAGGCTGGGTGACGATTTCAATCGTCACATTGGGATGAAGGGCCTGGTAAGCCGCAATAGCTGGATCAATGCCCTGGATCTGTGGGGCCGTGACATCGGCAGAGGCAGGCAGAAGGCGGCTGGGGGTATAGCTGTTGGGCCAGATGGTGATGGTGACAGGAGCATCTTGGGCCTCCATAACCCCTGCGAGAACCACCACAGCGAAAATCACAAACAGTATTTGCAAATTGCAGCGTTTCATTTTCTTCTCCTAAAGTATGAGCTATCAAGCACTATTTTTGTGGCGCACACGACCAATTTTGCTGGGCAAGCCTCCTCGCGGCTCGTTAATCACTATTTGCAATGTTATCGATAACATCACTTATGTTTTACTTTAATGAGATATTCAAAATTGTCAAGCAGCTTTTAATCGTTTAATATTATCGGTGTGAATGGCACTCACGTTAAGGGTCGGTAAAAATATAACTTACCGAGGAGATAAAGGGTAAAATCAAAAGCAGAGAGGATAGGGAGGACAAGGGGTGGGTTTAACAGGGCATGCGTGTGAATGTGGCGTCTGTCAGGCGG
>Ga0105046_10002637_pt1 | contig 28326 bp, 18 predicted proteins | sample MAT03_FD_78385 | JGI IMG/M metagenome (GOLD analysis project Ga0105046, IMG submission 78385) | Freshwater microbial communities from Lake Fryxell liftoff mats and glacier meltwater in Antarctica - MAT-03 (megahit assembly) | ecosystem: Environmental > Aquatic > Freshwater > Ice > Liftoff... | reverse complement strand
TCAACTGATCGGGCGTCTTAGCACGCTGCAGAACGTGCTGACCGGACGGCTGGCCTACCACTCGACGCTGCGTTCGCTGTGGCCCCTGCCACTGGCCGACAAGCGCCTGGCGCTCGACTGCCTGGATCGCGTCGGTCTCCTCGACTGCGCGCTGAAGCGGGTGGACGAACTGTCCGGTGGTCAGCAGCAGCGCGTCGGCATTGCCCGGGCGATCGCCCAGCAGCCGCGTATCCTGCTCGCCGACGAGCCGGTGGCCAGCCTCGATCCGGCCACGTCGGTGCGGGTGCTCGGTCTGATTCACTCGATCTGCAAGGCCGATGGCATCACTGCAATCATCAGCCTGCACCAGGTGCATCTGGCACGCCAGTTCGCCGACCGGGTCATCGGCATCGGCGCCGGCCGCGTCGTGTTCGACGGCCCACCGTCGCAGATCGACACGGCAGTGCTGACCGCGATCTATGGCAGTCTGGAGAGCGCGCAACGCGATGACTGGTCGGTTGCGCCTACCCCGATGACTGTTCCAGACGCAGCGGTTGAGCAGGAGGCGCTTTCAACAACCCTTAACAACCGCATCACCCCCCGACCCACATGAATTTCAAGGAGTCCGCAATGAACCGTCGCTTCTTTCTCTACGGCGCCGCCGCTTATGCCACTGGAGCCGTCGCACTGACCGCTGCGCTGGGTCTGTGCGCACCTGCCCATGCGCAGAACGTCGACCCCAATCCGAAGGTGCTTCGACTCGCGCTGCTGCCGGACGAAAATGCGGCGACCATCGTGCAGAACGCCCGTCCGCTGGAACTGCACCTGGAGAAACTGCTCGGGCGCGAAGTCAGCGTGGTGGTCACCACCGACTACTCGTCGATGATCGAGGCGATGCGCTTCGGCCGGATCGATGTCGCCTACTTCGGACCGTTCTCCTATGTGCTGGCGCGCTCGCGGGCACCCAACATCGAGCCGTTCGCGGTCGGCCTGGACTCGCGCGGCAGCCCGACCTATACCAGTGTGTTCATCACGCTGGCCGACTCTCCGATCAAGGACCTGACCCAGGCCCGGGGACTGAACGTCGGTTACGGCGATCCGGCATCGACGTCCAGCCATCTCGCCCCGCGCGCCCTGATGCAATCCAAGGGGCTGGTCGGCGACAAGGACTACAAGGTGATCCATCTGGGTGCGCATGATGCAGTGGCGCGCGCCGTGGAGACCGGCAAGGTGCCGCTCGGCGCGCTGTCACGCCCGATCTACGAGTCGCTGATCAAGAGCGGCAAGCTCGATGGCAGCAAGCTGCGCATCCTGGCCGAGTCGGCGCCGATCCCGAACTATCCGATGGTGATGCAGAGCGGCCTGAACCCGAAGCTCAAAGAGCAGATTCGCGCCGCCTTTCTGGAGTTGAAGGACCCGGGGTTGTTGAAGAACTTCCGTGCCAGCGGCTTCGGTGCCACCGACGACAAGGCCTACGACGTGCTGCGCGACACGGCGAAGATTCTCAACCTGGACCTGTCCAAGCAGCAGTGACCGGCGCAGCCCCAACGGGGCTTCGCTCGCTACCAGGCACCTCGCGTGCCTGGTAGCCCAGAGCGTGGCTGCATCGGCTGATCATCGTCGGGCGTTCCCGCAATAGTTTCAGTTGTTTCAGGAGACAGGGTTGATGGATCGACCGCCGGACAATTCGCAACTGCAGGCGGGCACCCATCGGCTCGACCCCTGGCTTGCCGGTGACAAGGCCCGCGAGCGTCGCACGCTGGTGCGCCTGGTGGTGCTCGCCGCCGTCGTGTTGGTGGCGTTCTGGCTGACCCAGCTGTTCGACTTCAAGCGGCTGGCCGAAGGCATCCCTGCGATCATGCAGATCGTGTCGGAGATGATGCCGCCCGATTTCACCCGCTGGCAGGCGTGGGCACGCCCGCTGCTCGACACCTTCGCAATGAGCATCGCCGGTACCGCGTTCGCGGTGATCTTCTCGATACCTCTCGCCTTTCTGGCGGCGAGCAACACCACGCCCAACCGGTTCGTCTACCACGCGACCCGGCTGCTGCTGAACTTCTTCCGCTCGATCCCGGAGCTGATCAAGGGCATCATCCTGGTGGCGGCGGTGGGTTTCGGTGTGCTGCCCGGGGTGCTGGCACTCGGGCTGCATTCGATCGGCATGGTCGGCAAGTTCTTCGCGGAGGCGATCGAGCATGTCGATCCCAAGCCGATCGAAGCGGCCCGCGCCGCGGGCGCCACGCCGATCCAGGTGATCTGGCACGCGATCCTGCCTCAGGTGTTGCCGCAGATGTCCGACACGGTGATCTACAGGTGGGAGTACAACTTCCGCGCCTCGGTGGTGCTCGGTGCGGTGGGTGCGGGGGGCATCGGCACTGAGCTGCTGTCGTCGCTGCGGATCATGGACTACCAGCAGGTGGCAGCGATCCTGATCTGTATTCTGGTCTGCGTCACCATTGTCGATGCCATCGGCATGGGACTGCGGCGCAAGCTCGCCTGACATCGGAATTTTGCCCATGCGTTTCGGCCTTGCAGCCCGGACGCGCCGGCGCGCGCTGGCGCGGGCGGTCGCCGTAGCGCCAGGCGGAGGATCTTTGCAGCGCCATGTACGCTAGCGAACAGTGGGGTGTGCAGACCATGCGTAGAAGTGACAGGTTGTTCTGGACGTCCGCCTGTGCCACTCTGTTGGTGTCTCCCGCTCGAGGTGGGCTATGCGCAGTACTCTGGACTACCGAAGTTCTAACGGGCTGCTGGCAGCCCTGCCAGAGGCTGAATGGCAGCGCTGGAGGGGTCGGTTGGAGCCGGTCGAGTTGCCGCTGGGGAAGGTGCTCTACGAGTCGGGTGCGACCCTGAGCCATGTCTACTTTCCGACCACGGCCATCGTTTCGCTGCTCTACGTGATGGCAGACGGGGCATCGGCCGAGATCGCAGTGGTCGGCAACGAAGGGCTTGTCGGCGTTTCGCTGTTCATGGGAGGTGAGTCCACGCCCAGCCGGGCGGTGGTGCAGAGTGCCGGCCGTGGCGTGCGTCTGAAGTCGACTTTCCTCAAGACCGAGTTCAACACGTCCAGTCCAGTCATGCACCTGCTGCTGCGTTACACCCAGGCGCTGATCACGCAGATGGCGCAGACGGCGGTATGCAATCGCCATCATTCGCTCGACCAGCAGCTTTGCCGCTGGCTGCTGCTGAGTCTCGATCGGATCGAGGGCGACCTCCTGGTGATGACCCAGGAGCTGATCGCCAACATGCTCGGGGTCCGGCGCGAGGGGGTGACCGAGGCGGCGCTCAGTCTGCAGCGGGCGGGCATCATCCGCTACTCCCGCGGTCGGATCACCGTGCTCGACCGTCCAGCCCTCCAGGCGCGCAGCTGCGAATGCTATGCCGTGGTGAAAGTGGAATACAGCCGCCTGCTGCCCGCACGCACCGCGATCTGACGCGCGCGCCTGCACCTGCCTGGCACTGGCCGCCCGATGTCTGATTCAGGCAGGCCGATATACGCGGGCGCACCTACGCGCAGTCGACGTGCGCTCATGCTCGCGGTTTGACGCTCTGCCTCTGCCAACCGGCCACCGGGTCGCGCGCGCCTGCGACCAACCCGGAGCGCTGTGATTTTGCCGTGAGCATGGCGCGGTCGGCGCGCGCCACCAGGTCGGCCACGCTGTCGGCATGCTCGGGAAACATCGCCAGCCCTACACTTGCGCTGAGACGCACGCTGACCGCGCCGATGCGACAGGGCGCAGCCACGCTCCTCATAAGCTTGCGAACGATGATCTGCGCATGCGCCTCTTGAACGACCTGCGGCAGCAGGCAGACGAACTCGTCGCCGCCATAGCGGCTGACCCAGTCCTCGCCGCGCAGGGCATGGACGAGTCTGGCGCCGATGATCTTCAGCGCCACATCGCCGGCAGCGTGCCCGTGCTGATCATTGACCGCCTTGAATCCGTCCAGATCGACGAACAGAAGGCAGAACCCCTGCCGGTCGACGGCATGGTCAGCGATCTGTGCGGTAAGCCGCTCTTCGAAGGCCATGCGGTTGGGCAATCCAGTCAGCGCATCACGGGTCGCCGTGCGCCAGGCGACGCTTTCGCGCGCCTCGCTCAGCGCAAGCGCATGGTGCGCGTCGCGCAGCGCCTGTGTCGCTTCGCTCAGCGCAGCCTCCATGCGCGCCAGCCTGCGCCATGCATCCTGCAGCGCGTCAGTGGCTGCCTCAGGGTTTTGCGGTGCCCACGCGCTGTGCGAGAGCGCCATCGCGCCGGGGGGCAGGGAAACGGCGGAGCGGTTTGGACTTTTTGCGGTCGCTGGGCGCATGGTGTCGGTCCGGCGTTGGGATCCAGTGGATCGCACGTCACTCGAGGGATCAATCGTGCGGAATCCCGGACGGTAAATAACTCGCCACGCGCCAGTCTGTGCGCTGGCGCACGCAAGGCAGGGGCGCGCCTGCCGGGACGCCTGCCCTGATTCTGCTGTCGAATGGCAGTGCAGCAAATTGTGCAGCGTGTGTATGTCAGCGCACAGATGAAAGCGTTCAGCCTGCCTATCCTTGTTTCTCGTGATTCCAACATCCGAGGTGCACCCGTGAATACGAACCGAAGGTCTATGAATAAAACCATGCTGGCCGTCGCCTTCGCGCTGATGCTCGCTCCCTTGGCAAACCCCGCGATCGCAGCCACAGCAGGCGAACTGGACCAGGATTCAGCTGCGGCATTGCAGAGTCTGTACAAGGTGAACCCGACCGCCGAAGCGATTTCAAGAAAAGCCAGGGCAATCCTGGTGTTCCCCAATATCGTCAAGGCCGGGCTGGTGTTCGGCGGCAGCTACGGCGAGGGCGTGCTGATGAAGGGGTCGCGCGTGATCGACTACTACAACTCGGTCTCCGCCTCCTGGGGCTGGCAGGCTGGCGCAGAAACGTACGCCTATGTCGTGTTCCTGATGACCGACAAGGCGGTCAAGTACCTGGAGACCTCCAAGGGCTGGGAGTTCGGTATCGGGCCAAGGGTCGTAGTGGTCAATGAAGGCATCGCCAGGAACCTGACCACCTCCACGCTGAGGGATGATGCCTACGCCTTCATCACCAACCAGCAGGGCCTGATGGCTAGCCTGAGCATCGAGGGCACCAAGATCAGCCGCATCAAGCGCTGATGTGACCCAGGACAGGATCGGTGCCGGACCGCTCCGTGTGCCCCGGCAGGCAAGGCGCACGCTCACGCAGCTGAAGAAAGGGAACCAACGTGAATACCAATCAGGTCAAGGGCAAGGTAAAGGAAGTCACAGGCAAGGTTCAGCAGAAGGTCGGAGAAGTCACCGGCAGCGTCGATCAGCAGGTGAAGGGTGGAGTCAAGACGACCGCGGGCAAGATCCAGCATGCCGTCGGAGACGCCCAGGCAGACGTGAAAGACATGCAGAAGCACCGCTGAGCGATCGACCGCGCTCTCGCCGAGGACGCGTTCGACAGTTCATCAACACCTGGGCTTCATACCCAGGTGTTTTTTTGCCTGCAGTGGATACCGGCTTGCCGCGCAATTGGCTTGTCCTTGCACAACGCCATCGAGCGGTCGATGCCCGCATCTGCACCCACGGGCCAACGCGCATCGCCTGAGGCAGTTGCCTCAGGGCCCGGTCGCAGCCGCACCGCCGAGCACCACGAGGTGATGGCTGAGGGCACCCTGCCCGGCGAGTTCCAGCCAGACGCCAGGCAGCAGCGGCACAGCACCCTCGGCCAGGGCGGTGCGAATCGACTGGTCTGCATCGGCTGCGCACAGGCTGAAGTCGTGTACACGGCCATCGCGCCTGAGCGTGATCCGGGCGCCGGGCCAGTGCGCCGGCAGTGCTGGCTGCAGGCGCACCCGACCGGCCCGCACCTGAAGACCGCAGATCGATTCGATGGCCGCGCGATGCATGCCGGCGGCAGAGCCTGTGTACCAGCTCCAGCCGCCGCGCCCGGCGTAGGGTGGCTGGCTGTAGACATCGGCAGCGACCGCATAGGGCTCGAGCCCGTAGACGATGCCGTGGACCGGGTGTGCTGCCCGATGTGCCGGACTGCAGGCCATCCAGGTGCGCCAGGCTGCCTCGGCATTGCCGAGCTTCGCCCAGGCCATGACCGCCCAGACTGCGCCATGATTGTATTGCCCGCCGTTCTCGCGCACCCCGGGCGGATAGGCCTGGATGTAGCCCGCGTCGGGCCGCGCGGCCACCAGCGGCGGATCGAGCAAACGCAGCAAGCCCAGCGCCGGATCGCCGAGCAGGCGCTCTGCGGAGTCCATCGCGATGGTCTGCCTGGCGGGAAGACCGGCGTCGGACAGTACACTCCAGGCCTGGGCGATCAGGTCGATGCGGCATTCACTGCCCAGGTGAGAACCCAGCGGTGTCCCGTCGTCGAAGAAAGCGCGTGCGAACCAGTCGCCATCCCAGGCGGTGTCGTTCAGCGCGGCGCGCCAGCCATCAACAGCAGTCAGCCAGCGCTGTGCGCGCGACTGTTCGCCACGCAGTGCTGCAAATGGCGCGAAGTCGGTTGCGACTCGACACAGAAACCATCCGAGCCATACCGATTCGCCACGCCCTTCTGAACCGACACGGTTCATGCCGTCATTCCAGTCGCCAGTGCCCATGAGTGGCAGCCCATGGATGCCGACGCCGAGGCTGCGATCGAGCGTGCGCGCGCAGTGCTCATACAGCGCTGCGCTGCGTTCGCTGATGCGCGGCACGTAGTAGGCGTCCTCGGCTTGTGCGGGTACCTCGGCGCCTTCGATGAACGGCACGACCTCATCCAGCACCGCGGTGTCACCAGTGGCGGCCACATAGTGAACCGCAGCATGGGGCAACCAGAGCAGGTCATCACTGAAACGGGTGCGTACACCGGCGCCGGTGTGCGGATGCCACCAGTGTTGGACGTCCCCCTGCTCGAACTGCCGGGCCGCCGCGCGCAGCAGATGGGCGCGCAGCAGTTGCGGTGCGCTGGTTGCCAGTGCCATCGCGTCCTGCAGCTGATCGCGAAAGCCGAAGGCGCCGCCCGCCTGGTAGAAGCCGGCGCGTCCCCACAGCCGGCACACCGTCGCCTGGTACAGCAGCCAGTGATTGACCAGCGCATCGAACAGCGGGTCGGGGGTCTGCACGCTGACTGATCCAAGTAGTGCACCCAACCGGTCAGCGACGATGTCCTGTGGCCTGCCGCCGTACTCCTCTCGCACGCTCTCGCGCGCCAGGTCCAGTGCGGCCTGCGCGCTGCGTGCGCTGCCGAGCAGGAACAGGCAGCCGGCACGCTGACCAGGCGCCAGTGCGAGCGGAATGCTCAGCGCCGCGCAGGCGTCAAGACCACTGCCCGAGCGGCAGCCCAGCCGGTCGGGCACCACCCGGTGGCCAGCTTCGTCGAACAGCTCGCGCCGGTCGCAGGTCCAGTCCTGGATCGCCCGGCTGGCGCCCGCATCGCCCAGCACGGTGATGAAGGCGCTCAACCCGCCCGCTGAGTCGTGATCGTCGAGCTGGGTCGCCAGCAGCACATCGACCGATGCTGTGCCATCGTCGGGCCGCTGCGAGTCGAACCTGGTGTGTATCGATTGTCGATCGACCCTGATCGCCCCGAGCAGCCATTCGAACAGCCCGATCACCCGCAGCGTCTGCGCCTGCGCGCTGTCATTGAACAGGTGCACCTGCACCCGTTTTATGGCGCGATCGGTATCGACCGTCCAGATGAGCTCGATCTCCAGCTGGCCGAAGCGCTGACTGATGCGAGTGCTGCCCGGTCCGTGTTCGACCCGGCACGCTGCATTGCTTCCGCCTGCGCTGAGGTGCCACAGTTCACCGGTCTCGATTCTCTGCAGAAGGAATGCCTCGCCGCTGTTGTCGGTCAGCGCGTCGTTGCTCCATGCGGTGAGCTGCTGCAGACGGCTGTTCTCCGCCCAGGTGCAGCCGGCGCCGGCTTCTGACACGAGCGCACCGAACTTCGCATTGGCAAGTACGTTGACCCAGGGTCTCGGTGTCGGAGACGTCTGGCTGGTGGTGAAGCGGTAATGGCCGTTCGTCGGATCGAACGCGCCTGGGTCGGGTTGCGGCGACGCGTGCACTGCAACGGGTGCGTCTGGTGCGTCAGGTGTGTCCAGTGCGTTTGTCGAATCGGGCCCGGCGCGTGGCTGCGCGCGATGCGGTGCAATCCGCTGCAGCCGGGCGCTGTCGTGCCACGCAATCAGGTCGGAGACATGCTCGGCGAGCGCCCGCCCGTCGGCGGCGAATCGCACCCGCGCAAGCAGAGCGAGCGTTGCACGCTCCTCTGCCGACAGCTCGGACTGGCGCAGCAGGTAGAGTCCGCCAACGTCGCCGGCGCGCGACTGGCTCGTGTGGCGTTCGCGCAGCGCGAGCAGTTCGCGCTGCAGCGGCTGCAGATAAGACTCAGGCTCGGCATTGATCAGCACCAGGTCGCAGGCGACTCCACACCAGCTCCAGCGCAGCAGTGCCTGGGTGAGCGCGCGCACGAGCCGCAGGCCATGCTCGGCCGAGACGGTCACAACGATCATCGGAAAATCACCGGACAGCCCGAAACGCCACAGCGCTCGCCGGCTGACTGGTGTCGGCGGCTTACCCTGCGCGAGTGCTGCCGTCGGGCGCGAATGCAGCAGCACAAGCAGCGTGGTCAGGTTCTGTGCTGCCACCAGTTCATCGGCAGCGAGCTGGGTGTCGTGCCGGCGCAGCGCGGCGACGGTGGCGCTCAACTGCGAAGCGCGCTCGACGCCGGCACCCTGATGGTAGCGATCGACCAGCGCCTGCAGGGCCGAGTGCTCGTTGGCCGCGGCGGTGGCGAGCGTGCACTGGGCGGTGCCGTGCGCAGGCAGCAGTATACGCATCGACAGCGCAGCGACCGGGTCAAGCCCGGTCGCGCAGGTGCCTGAAGCAGTTTCACGATCATCGAACTGCGCGCGCGGTTGCCACGGTTCGCGGCGCCGACCCAGCCAGTGTGACCGGTCGGCCAGCGCACGGACCTCGCTCACCGAGGCGTCAACCTGCGCCAGGAAATGCACCGCATGCAGACTGACCTCGTGGTCGCGTCTTGGCTTGCGGGCGAGGTACAGCGCCCGCATCGGAGCATCCCATTGCGCGCTGATGAACATGTTGGCGAACGCCGGATGCATCTCGTCGGCGCGAGCCTCCGACAAGCACACTTCCCAGGCCGAAAACAACTCCAGCTCGATCGGCGCGTCCGAGGTGTTCCACAGTTCGACTCGCCGCAGCTCGATGTCATCCTCCGGGCTCACCCAGACGGTGCAGCGGCTGCGCAGATCAGGCCAGGTAGCCTCCAGACAGACGCGATCGGTATGAAACTGGGCGGCATAGTGCGCTTTCGCATCAGGCGCCGGATGCTGGGTGATCGATACCAGCGCCGATTGCCTTGCCCGGCGCAGATAGATGAAGCTGCCGTAGACATCGCGCAACGCATCGTCGCGCCAGCGGGTGATATCGATCTTGCCGCGCCGGCTCCAACCCGCGCCGTTGGCGCGCAGGGCAACGCTGTAGGTGCCGTTGGATATCAGTTGGGTGCGCTGCAGGGCATGCTCGCCCGGCAGCACGTCGCGCGCGCTCGAGTTCGGCCTGGGCGCGCTTGGGCCACGGGTCATGCCGGGGGCTGGATCGCGCACCGGCGAGACTTCGCGCGGGACGCGTTCCTGCAGCAGCGAGGCTACGGCAGCAATGCGTGCGTCGGCCATCCCCCAACGTCGCGGCCGCGCCTGCAGCAGGACGTTGGCCAGTGCAACGAGCGTCATGCCCTGGTGATGCGCCATGTAGGTGCTGACCTGAATGCCATGGCTGCCTTCACTCTGGCGGTCGGCGGTGAAATCGAGCGCTTCGATGAATCCGCCTTCCCCGCGGGCGGAACGCGCTTCGAGCGCACGCAGATTGGCCACCGCGGCGCGTGGTTCGAGCATCGCGGCCAGTGCGCTGGCATACGGTGCGATCACCCGTTCATCGGCAGGCGTGCGCCGCAGTGCAAGTCTGGGCACACCCTGCGGCGCGTACTGATAGGCAAGCGTGCGATCGGCGACTGCATAGGCCGATTCACTCACCCCCCAGGGCAGGTCGAAGTGTGCGCCAAAGGCGCGCTGCTCCTGTACCGCCATGTGGCTGGCGCTGGCGAGCGCGCTGCCGGCAGGCTCATCGAGCACCAGTGCGGGCATCAGGTATTCGAACATCGAACCCGACCAGGAACGCAGGCCAACTTCTTCGCCGGTGGCCTGGAAGGGCCGCCCCAGGGCCGCCCAGTGTGCCGCTGGCAACTCGCCCTTGGCGATCGCCCACAGACTGGCCAGGCGCGACTCCGAGGCGAGCAGGTCATAGTGGCCGGGGTCCAACTGCTGCTCGGCCACGCGCCAGCCGATATGCAGCAGGCGGCGCCTGCGGTTGTAGAGAAAGCCGAACTCCGGTGCTTCGGCGAGTGCACGGCAGCGACTGGCGATGGTGCGCAGGGATAGCTGAAGAGAGGACTGCGGGGACGACGGCAGCGACGACTGCAGCGACGACGGTAAGGGGGAGCACTGCGCGTCGCATTGCGACCGGGCATCGCTGCCGTCTGCAAGCGTGATCGCCTGCAGTTCGGCGACCAGTTCGTCGCACGCACCGGCCACGGCCAGCAGGTGGCCGCACAGATTGCCGCTGTCGACGGTCGAGACATAGGCGGGCAGCAGTGGCTGCAGCGTTTGCGTATCGGTCCAGTTCAGGAAATGGCCGCGCACGCGCGGCAGCAGATCCAGTGTGTCCAGCGTCGCAGCCAGTCGTCCGGCGAGCTGCTCTGGTGTGATCCAGCCAAACGCACGCGCGCAGGCGACGGCGAGCAGATACAGACCGATGTTGGTCGGCGAAGTACGCTGCGCGACCATGATGTGGGGCACCGTCTGGACGTTGTCCGGTGGCAGATGGTTGCTGTGCTCGCCGACATTCGCGGCAAACCAGTCCCAGGTTTCGCGTGCCACCCCACGCAGGTAGTCCTCATCCGACCGGGTCATGGCCAGGGCGCCATCGGGTGGCGGCGCACGGCTGGAGATGGCGATCCATAACGGCGTGGCTGCCCAGAGCGTGCACAGTGAAATTGCCAGCCATGGTGTTGTCGTCCCCAGCGCCAACAGCCCGATTGCCAAAGCCAGAGCGAGCAGCGTTATCGGCCAATGCTGCCGCAGCAGCGGCCGCCAGCCCCGAAGGACCGCATTGTCGGCGGCGGCAGCGGTGGTCCATTGCAGCAGTTGGCGCCGGCTGTACGCACTGCGCCAGGTCGCCCGCATCACCGCGTCGATGATCAGTACCGACTGGCGTAGCCACAGTGCAAGCTGCCAGACGAGTCCAGCGCCTGCGCGCGCGAGTTCACCCAGCGCCTGGCGGGCGAAGTGGCGCAGTGCGAGGTCATCGCGACTGGGCGCGAGGCCGGCAACGGCGCCCAGCAGCGGGCCGGTGCCGAAGGCAGCCAGCGCCAGTGCCAGCGTGGCCCATGCTGAAAACGCACCACTGGCCAGTGCGAACAGCAGCAGCACGCCGGCTACCGGAGCGACCAGCGATCGACGCATGTTGTCGAACAGTTTCCAGTGGTCGATGCCGCGCAGCGCATAGCGTCTGGACTGCAGCAGCAGCGGCATCAGTTGCCAGTCACCGCGGGTCCAGCGATGGGTGCGCGAGGCGGCCACATCCGCATGTGAAGGCGCAGGCTCGAGCAGTGCCACGTCACTGACGCTGCCGCAGCGCGCGATGCAGCCCTCGAGCAGATCATGGCTCAACACCTGCCCCTCGGGCAGCCGACCGGCCAGCACTGCGTGCACGGCCGCCACGTTCATCAGGCCCTTGCCGGTGAAGCTGCCTTCGTCGAACAAGTCCTGATAGACGTCCGAGGCGCTGGCGTTGTAAGGGTCGCTGCCGCGGGCATCGGCGAACAGTCGATGAAACCAGGTCGCCTCTCCTGGTTGTGGCCAGGCAGCAACGATGCGCGGCTGCAGAATGCCGTGCCCTGCGATCACCCGCGAGTGACGCCGGTCGAGTATAGGTTGATTGAGCGGATGGGCTGCGATCGCCACCAGCTCTCGCAGCGCGCCTGGCGGCAGCACCGTATCGCTGTCCAGGGTGACGACATACGGGGTGGCTGGACAGTGCTGCGAGCTCGCACCCAGATCGAGGAACGCCGAAGGCGTCGCCTGCTCGGCCGCGGCGCCCACCTGGCTGGAGCGTCGCTTCCCAGCGCCGGGTCCGGGTGCGCTGAGTAGCGCCACCAGCTGCTCGAGCTTGCCGCGCTTTCGCTCCCAGCCGATCCAGCGCTGTTCGCTGATGCTCCAGCGCCGATCCCGGTGCAGCAGCAGGAATCGGCGCGGTGCGCCCGGTGCAGACGGGTGTCGGGTCTGCAGGGCATCGATGGCTGCCTGCGCGGCACCCAGCAGCGCAGCATCGCTGTCAAGATGGGCGCTGTCGGCGTCGGTGAAGTCAGTCAACAGGGCGAACTGGGCATGCTCTTCACGGTTGGCCAGGTAGTGGCGTTCAAGCTGGCTGGCGAGCGCACGCACGCCAGCGGCGTCGACCAGCATGGCAGGGATGACCACCAGCACCCGCTGGTCGGCGGTGATGCCGTCAATCATCGACAAGCGGGGCAGTCGGCGCGGGGGAACCGACTCGCTGATGAGCCGGTGGACTGCGGCGGTCACGATCTCGCTCGCTGGCCACAGGGCGAGCAGCGCAGCGATGATGAGCTGGGTGCGGGATGCACCCGCCGTCGCCGCAAACGAGACGAATGCCCAGCTCAGACCCAGCGTGGCCAGAACCATCAGGCCGATCAGCGCCGGGAGCGCTCTCTGGCGGTTGAGCAGCCTGCCGATGCCAGGCAAACCCGGGCCAGGCAAACCCAGCGCCTTGTGCAATCTCGCTGTGCCCGCACCGCTGAGCCAGTAGCCGGGACAACTCTCCCGCTGCGACCCAGATGGCGCCTGCGCCAGCCCGGATACGATCGACGCCACGTCGGCCTCGGTGCGGCGGCTGCGTCGCGCCAGACGCTCGATCTCATGCAGTGTCGTGTCCTGAGTATCGTCACGTTCTGCGGCGAACGCCGGGATTCTCAGCATCTGCTGCATGAGTCTGCTCGACTGCGCGATCAGACCACGCCAGTCTGCACTGTCGAGCAACTGCAGCGAGCGGATGGCGTTGCTCACGCTCATATTGTCTGCCGCCTGTTGCGCTTGCTGGCTGGCCTGCGCAAGCGCAAGCTCTGGCAGCTCGCTGGCCAGCGCGACCCGGATCGTTTCTCGGTGCTGCGCGCCCTGCTCGTCGCCGGTTTCCGAGGCTGCATGCAGCCGCTGCATCACCTGCAGTGCGAAGGCGCATGACACGCCGCGCTTACTCAGGCGTTCGAACAACTGGAGCACAGCGTCGCCGGTGGCCGCGCTCAGGCCATCGCACAGTGCATGGGCAGTGTCGCGCGCTGCGGCTTCGGTGGCCACGCGTTCGGCCAGACGGCGCAGATTCTCCACCAGCACCACACGCAGGGTGGTCGGCAGCGCCCACAGCTCGCCCTGGGTCAGCGCATGCACCTCCTGATAGGCGCGCAGAAACTCGACCAGCATCGCCGGCTCGAACGCGCTGTCGGCGTGTGAGACGTATGCCCAGGCGATCGCGTAAACGCGCGGCAGCCCGCCCAGTCCGGCGCTGGCAAGCACCGGCAGGCTGCGGAAGTAACGCCGCGGCAGCCCGTCGTGCACCTCTTTGGTCTGCGCCACGACCAGATGAATGTTGTCGAGCAGCCATTCGCCAGCCGGGCCGATATGCCGGTGGGCGCGTTCGCGATCGGCGATGTAGCGATAGGCTTCATGGAGCACTGTCACGTTCTCGCGCAGGCGCGGAAAGAACGGGGCTGTGCGCCTGAACTGTGCAGTCTGGCCGTGCTCACGCGCGAGCGCGTGACCATGGCCGGCAAAACCGAGGGTGCCGAACAATTCTGCGCGGATCGGCGGTTGCAGCGCGCCGCGTGCCGGTGCGAACCAACTGCGAGCCTGCGCGTCGGCCCACCGTGCGAGGCTGTCGTCAGCCTGGTCCTCGTCGGCGCTCGCAGTGCTCAGCCAAAGCCGCGGCTTCACGGGAGGGCCGGAATCAACGTGCGGTTATGTGCTGCGCGCCCCCGGGCGAACCAGCCGAACTGCCGAAGCAAGCCGAACGCCTCACCGATACAACCAGGCGATCAACGCGGCGGCGGCGAGCAGCACGACAAGCGTCGACACAAACCTCGGCAGAACGAAGGCATTCATCAACTCAAAAGTGCCGCGCAGCCGGTGCAATCGATGGCACGTGGCCGCGCAATGAACCAGATGTGTTTGCAGGTGCGTCGGATCGTTCGCGGCTTCGGGTGTCGGTAAAGCAGAAGTCGCGTGCGGCACGGCTCGCGAGGATCGGCTGACTAGAGATGTCGTAGTGTTCATCATGGGCTCCTGTCAGAAGACGGACGCACAGAACGTGCCCGGCTTTTCCACTAATACGCGCTGTGCGTGCGCAAGTCACCACTTAAGCTCGTCTGACCAGTCCGGCCACGAAACTCAACAGTGCCAGGGTGACAAAGACGAGGAATAGCGTCTGCGCAACGCCAGCAGCGCCACTAGCCACGCCGCTGAAGCCCAGAACAGCAGCGATCACGGCGATGACGAAGAACAGTAGGGCGTAATGGAGCATTGCGTGAACTCGGGTGCTGGAATGGAATGTTGCCTGTCGGACACGGCCATGTCCGTACGCTATCGAACATAGAGAGCACGGATGCGCGGCGCCTGGCCGCAGCGCTTCGGACCGCGACCACGCCAGTGGGTGCGCTGGCAGACAGACACGCATCGTCTGCGAGGCGAGAGTCAGCCGTCCCGGAGCTCTGCCAGACCATTATTTCGTTCAACTGCAGTGCCGGTCCGACTCATCGTACCAGGAGAACCCCTTGACCATCCCTCAGGGTCAGCGCAGGCCAGCCGGCTTGCGGCTGATCATTGCCCCCGTCGCACTCACCGCATTGCTTGCGGCCTGCGCAAGTACGCCGATACCGCTCGAACAGATGGCGGTGGCGGAGGCCGCCGTTGCGCGCGCCAGCACCGCCAGCACCAGCGAAACGGCCTCGGCAGAACTTCGTGTTGCCACTGAACACCTGGCCCAGGCACGCAGTGCCCTGGCTGACGGCGACCGCATTCGCGCCCGCCAGTTGGCTGAACAGGCCGAGGTGGATGCCCAGGTGGCGGAGCTGCGTGCGCGCGCTACACAGTCGACCAATGCTGCTGATGAATCCAGCGAAGCCGCGCGTGCCTTGCGCGAAGAAATCAATCGCAGGACTGTCCGCTGAGCGGACCAGGAGAACATCGATGATCAACCGTATCCGTACACTCGCTCCGACCATCCTGCCTGTCCCGACGCCCGATCAACCGGCTTCGCCAGCTCGATCCACGATCTTTACCCGCAGCGCACTGGCTGCAGCCATTGCTGCTTCGCTGGCGGCCTGCGCGTCGGTGCCCGACAGCAATCAGGCGCTCGAGCAGGCTCGAAGCCGTTATCAGGCGGCGCAGGCGCAGCCGCAGGTGGGCAGCCTGGCTGCGCCCGAGTTGGCGCGCGCCGGCGAGGCGCTGAACGCGGCCGACAAGGCGCGCATCGACCGCGAACCCACCGCCACGGTCGACCATCTGGCCTATCTCGCGAAACAGCGGGTGGTCATCGCCGAAGAGACTGCCCGGGGTCGAAGTGCACAGGCGGTCACTGCGGCGGCGGCAGGCGAGCGCGACCGCGCCCGACTCGCACTGCGCACTCAGGAAGCCGATGCCAATCGCGCCCGGCTCGAGCTGCGCAGCCAGGAAGCCGAGGCCACACAGCGCAAACTGACTTCCGCCGAGCAGACCAACGCCCGTCAGAGCAGCGAACTTGTAAGGGCCGACGACGCGGCGCAGGCCCAACGTGCCCTGGTCGAGCAACGAGCCGCACGCATCGCCGCGCTTGAAGCGCAGCTGACCGACCTCAAAGCGCGCAAGACCGAGCGGGGCATGGTGGTCACCCTGGGTGATGTGCTGTTCGAAACCGGCGCCTACCGCTTGCGTCCGCAGGCGATGGTAAGCATGTCGAAGCTGGCCGATTTCATGAAGAACAACCCGCAGCGCAGTGCCTCGATCGACGGCTATACCGACAGCGTTGGCAGTGACGCGATGAATCTCGAGCTGTCTGAGCGCCGCGCGCACTCGGTGCAGGAGGCCCTGGTGAGGATGGGGGTGCGCGGCGACCGCCTGACTGCGCACGGCTTCGGCGAGGAGCGCCCGGTTGCAGACAACGCCACCGCCATTGGCCGGCAGATGAATCGCAGGGTGGAAGTGTTGTTCGCCGACCAAGCCGGCGATCCGCCACGCAAGTGACGCGCTCGCCGACGTCCGTGACCCGCGCAGGCGATCGGCGCGACCCGGCGCGGCCCAACCAGCTGATCGCAGCGCTGCCCAAGGCCGATCGAAACCGGCTGCTCGGGCAGTGCGAGCTGGTGCATCTGACGCTCGCCCAGGTGCTGTGCGAGGTTGGCGACACCACCCGTCACGCCTACTTTCCGAGCGACAGCTTCATCTCGCTGCTGGCGCGACTGGATGAGCATCATGAACTGGAAGTCGGCATGGCCGGCAGCGAAGGCATGTTCGGCATGCCGCTCGTGCTGGGCCTTGAGCGCAACCCCCTAAAGGCGATCGTTCAGGGCGCGGGCAGGGCGTGGCGGATCGAAGCATGTGCCCTCCTGCTCGAACTCGAGCGCTGCCCCGCGCTGCACAGGCGGATGCTTCGCTATGCCTCGGTGCTGATGGACCAGCGCGCGGTCTCGATGGCCTGTCTGCGCTATCACGAGATCGGGCCGCGTCTGTCACGCTGGCTGCTGATGAGCCAGGACCGCGCCCAGACCGATACGCTGCCGGTCACCCAGGAGTGTCTCGCGGCGATGCTCGGCGTGCGCCGGGTGGGCGTGACCACTGCGGCCGGACAGTTGCAGCAGCAGGGGCTCATCACCTATCACCGGGGCCGGCTTACCGTACTCGATCGGGCGGCACTGGAGACAGCCGCGTGCAGCTGTTATGCAGCCGATCTGGGCGTCTACTCGGACACGATGCACGCTAAAGCACCGCCGACTTCCCGCCATCGACGTTGATGCAGGTGCCGGTGACATAGGCCGCCAGGTCAGAGGCGAGAAACACGATCACGTTGGCCACATCTTCGGGCTCACCCAGGCGGCCCAGGGGCACACTCGCACCCAGCTTCGCATAGTGCGCTTCGATGTCCAGTCCGGCCTGTGCGGCGCGCTTCTCCTGCTGCAGTGACTTGATCCAGCCCAGAGCAACCGCGTTCACCCGGATGCGATCGACTGCGACTTCCTGCGACAGCGCCTTGGTGAAGGCGAGGCCTGCTGCGCGATTGACGCTGGTCGGAAACGACGCCGCGTGCGGTGCCTTGGCGCCAGCCATCGAGATGTTGATGATCGCGCCCCCACCCTGCGCACGCATCGGCGCCAGCGCGGCACGCGCAGCCCGTACCTGCGCCATCAGCTTGAGGTTCCAGTCATACTCCCAGACGGCGTCAGTAGCCTGTTCGAACGGGCCTTGCGCTGTGCTGCCGGCGTTGTTGACCAGCACGTCGATCCGACCGAAGCGGGCGCAGGTCGCCGCAATGAAGCGCTCGGGTTCGCCCGGCTGCGCGAGATCGGCGCTCAGCGTGAGCACCTCCGTGCCCGCGCTGCGCAGTTTCGCAGCCAGCGCTTCCAGTGGCTCGGTGCGCCGCGCGCACAACGCGAGCCGCGCACCGCAGCAGCTGAAGGCGCGCGCGGTTGCGGCACCGATGCCGGTGCTGCCCCCGGCGATGGCGACCACCCGCTGCGCGAGGTTCAGATAGCTGGGGTCGATTTCGTGTGCACTTGCCGCGGCGGGCATCGGCTTCACCGCGCCATGGCTGCAGGTGCCAGATGCGCGCGTGCAGCCATGGCGCCGTGGTGCCGGGCGCTCACCGTTCGCGCCACAGCGTTGGCGTGGCGCTGCCCGGCCAGCCGAAGTCGCGCGGCTGCAGTCCCGCATGGAACCAGGTGACGAAGGTATAGACGGTGAAGATCGGCACCCTGAGGTGGCGCTGCATTGCCGCTGCGTACGGCCCCATGTTGTGGTTCTCGCAGACGATCGCGCCGACCTCGGGGTGCCTGCGCAGCAGTTCCGCGCCGGCTTCCAGGATGTCCTGCTCGCACATTGCGTAGTCGATGTCCGGCGTGTCGCCCAGCATCACCCGGGTGAACTCGCGGCCGCCTTCGGTGCCCATCACCGGCGTGTCATGGGCGGCGCCGACCGCGTCCCAGTGCTCGGGCGTGATCCGGTCGCCATGCACCGACAGCACACCGACACGCTTGCCCGGCGGCAGCAGACGTTCAACCAGCGGAATCTGCATCAGCGAAGAGCTGGCCACCGGTACGTTCACATGGGCAGCGAGCTGCTTCTGGAAGATGGCGAGAAAGCCGCCAGTGGTGGTGATGCCGTCAGCACCCTCCTTCACCAGTTCTTCGGCCGCCTTGAGGAATGCCGGTCCGAGGCCCTTGCCTTTCTCATGTATCACTACGCGTGCGGTGGCGCCCGGGATGACCTTGTACAGCACCGGGAACGGCCAGGTGAGCGCATTGCCGGTGTCGCCCGGTGGGCGTGGCCATTGGGTGTCGAGCATGAGGACGCCGACGCGGGCGCCGTACACGGTCTTGCCGCCCCAGCCTTTGCGTTCCACGGGTGGATTCATCGGTGCATGCTCCTCAAGGTGCAAAGTTGTTCTATAGTTTCCCACAGACCATTGAAACGGAGGTTCGGATGTTCGGATACTGCACAGCCGGACGGGCTGCGACCCGCGCTGCGAGGAGAGCTGGGACGTGCGCTGGGACGTGCGCTGGGACGTGGTTCGCCCGAGGCGGGCTGGTGCTCTCGACCGCCGCACTCGCGATTGGCGCGCAGGCACAGGCCCAGCCCACGGCGTTCCCGGTCAAGCCGATTCGAATCATCGCCCCGTTTGCCGCTGGCGGCCCAGTGGACATCACCGCACGCCTTCTGGCCCAGCGACTCGGTGACGCCTGGGGTCAGCAGATGCTGGTCGACAATCGCGCCGGGGCCAGCGGCATGATCGGCGCCGAGGTGGTGGCGAAGAGCCCGCCGGATGGCTACACCGTGCTGGTGAGCTCGTCGATCCATGTGATCACTCCGGCGCTGTTTCCGAAGATGGCCTACGACCCGCTTCGCGATTTCGCGCCAGTGACCGTGGTGTCGACCTCGCCGCTGCTGCTGGTGGTCACGCCCTCGCTGCCAGTGAAGAGCGTGAAGGAGTTCGTCGCGCTGGCGAAGAAGCGACCGGGCGAATTGAGCTTCGGTTCATCGGGTGCAGGGTCGTCCACTCACCTGACCGCCGAGCTGTTCGGCACGGTCACCGCAACGAAGCTCACGCATGTGCCGTACAAGGGCCAGTCGCAGGCGATCGCCGACCTGATGGCCGGCTACATTCCGTTCATGTTCAACAGCCTGCCGCCGGTGGTCGAACTGGTGAAGGCGAACCGGCTGCGCGCGCTGGCGATCACTGCCGAACAGCGCTCGGCACTGCTGCCGGATGTGCCGACAGTCGGTGAGGCCGGTTTCAAGGATATGGTCACCGGCACCTGGTACGGACTGTGGCTGCCGGCCAAGTCGCCCGAGTCGATCGTGTCGCGCTATCAGACCGAGGTGCAACGGATCATCGGACTGCCCGACGTGCGGGAACGTATCGTGCAGCTTGGCGGCACGCCGGTCGGCAACTCGCCCGCGGAGTTCGATCGCTTCCAGCGTGCCGAGTCGGTGCGCTGGGCGCGGGTGGTAACTGAGTCGGGTGCGAAGGCCGAGTAAACCGGTCGCGCGTTTCCGCTCACCGCTCGCCTCACCGCTCGACTGACCGTTCCGCTCACTGTTGCACTCAACGTCAGAGCACGATCCGCCGCCACGCGCCGGAACGCCACCTCAGCAGCAATGTGACGCCGAGCAGGCTGATATACGCGGTGATCGCAATCCAGCCGCCGACCGCACCCAGACCGAGTTGCGGCAGGCCGTCGATCCACCCCTGTCCTGGTGCGAACGTCAGCGTGTGCGCGAGCGGCACGAACAGGCCCCAGGACAGGATCAGCAGGGTGACCGCGGCAAAGCGGGTGTCACCGGCGCCACGCAGGCAGAACGAACTGCCCAGATGCAGGGCGTCGAACGCCTGGTAGATCGCCGCAATCCAGACCAGACTGGTGGCCAGCGCCACGGTCGCGGCGAAGTTCGGATCGCTGCGCGCGACAAAGGTCGGAATCAGCCAGGGCGCGATGATCGCTATCAGTACGCCGACCACCCCCATGTAGAGCACAGACAACCGGATGGTCGCATTGCCTACGCGCGCAGCCCAGTCGCGGTCGCCCGCACCGATCGATTGGCCGACCAGCGTGGTACCCGCCATGCCGATACCCACTGCCGGCATGAATGCGATCGAGGTCAGCATCATCACGATCTGGGTGGCGGCACCGTCCACCGCGCCAAGCTGGACCTGCATGATCTGGAACAGCGCAGCACCCAGCACGTCGACCGAGATGGCGATACCGATTGGCAGTCCGAGCGCGATCAGCGCGACGATACGCACTGGCTCGGGTCGCCAGTTCAGGTGCGATCCGAACTCGCTGCGGATGTTCTTCGCCAGGAACAGCGCCAGCGCGGTGATGATGCCGACCAGCAGGGCGATATTGGTCGCCCAGGCAGACCCGGCGACGCCCCACCCGAAATGGAACATGAACAGTTCGTTCAGCGGTGCGTTGAGCACCGCCACCAGCACCATCAGCGCGAGCGTGACCCGGGTGCGCCCGATACCGTTGAAAAAGCCCGAGACCGCCCACAGCCCGACCCCCAACGGTGCGCCGAGCAGCCGCGGCCACCAGTATTCCAGGGCCAGGGTCTCGATCGTGTCCGGCAGCGCGAAAGGACGCAGCACTGCAGCGCCGCTCCAGGCAATGAGGATGAACACCGGCGAAATCGCCAGCGACACCCAGAGTCCGGTCCACAGCGCCCGCGCAGCTTCGTGCCTGCGCCCAGCACCGAAATGCTGGGCGACCAGTGTCTGCACCCCCATGCCGACGCCCCCGAGCAGGAACACCGCGCCCAGGATCAGCCAGTAGATGGCACCCATCGCCGCGGTCGCCTCGGTCGAGATACGGCCGAGGAACCAGGTATCGGTGAGGTTGAGCAGGGCCTGCACTGCGCTGTTGAGGAACAGCGGCGCGGCCAGCGCGATGACTGCCCGGTAGTCCACCCGAAGCCGGCCGAGGGCATCGCACCGGCTCGCTGGCCGATGGCATTCGACCTGCGGCCCAGGCGCGGGTGAGGCGCTCAGCATGCGGGCGGAACTGCGCGCTGGCGTGGCACCGCTGCGCTGGCGCCAGGGGGAAGACAGTGCGGATGCGTCACCCGCACGAGTATCGGCGGCGCCCATGACAACTGTCGATCTGCGGGCGCTGGGCTACCATCAGGTTGCACCATGGACCCAGGGCGGCATTGCGATCGATGAAGGCAGGCAACGGCAGCACGGGTGCGCAGGCCCGAGTGTTGACTGGCCGCTGGCCGCGGCCAGGGCCGTCCGGCCTCGGGCCGGATGGCGACCTGCGTCTGACACGCCGGCAGTGCGCCCTCGCGCTCGCCTCGATCGTGGCCGGCGTGGCGGTGCCCGGCGTCACGCACGGGCAATCGTTGTCCACCGAGCCAAAAGCGGCGCCCGACTTCAAGCCAGTGCTCGGGCAGGAAGGTCGCGACGTCGTCTGGATTCCCTCGGACGACACCGTGGTTCAGCGCATCCTCGCGCTTGCCCAGGTCGGGCCCGCCGACCGGCTGGTCGATCTGGGCTCTGGCGATGGACGCATCCCGATTGCCGCTGCGTTGAGTGCTGGCGCGCGCGCGGTCGGTGTCGAGTTCAGCCCGGGCATGGTGGCTATCGCACGCGAAGCGGCGCAGCGCGCTGGCGTGGCCGGGCGGGTGAGCTTCGTGCAGGGCGATCTTTTCGCCTACGATTTCAGTGACGCGACCGTGGTCACGCTGTTTCTGCTCTCGGCGCTCAATCTCAAGCTGCGTCCGGCGCTGCTCAAGATGCGGCCAGGGACGCGGATCGTGTCGCACCTGTTCGACATGGGCGGATGGCTGCCCGACGCGACCGAGGTACGCGATCAGCGCCCGATCCACCTCTGGCGGGTGCCCGCCGACGCCGGTGGCCACTGGCGCGGATTGCTGGCGCCCGGAGCGAACGACGTTGAACGCACCGCGCCGGCGACGCTCGACCTGAAGCTCACCCAGACGTTTCAGGTGATCGACGGTGGCGCATTGCTCGACGGACGCTTCCTGCCTCTGGAAAGACTTCACCTGTCCGGCGATGGGCTGGAGCTGACCTGGCGGGTCCCGGGTGCCGCTGCTCTTGGCCAGAAGGACGGCAGCGAGGCGATGCTGGCGCGCTTTTCCGGACGGATCGAAGGTGATCGGGCGGCGGGCACGTTGGCCATGCACGGCAAAACTGCCCCGCTGGTGTTCACTCGCCTTGCCGCACGCGGATCGCGCGGGCGCCAGTCTTCTGTTGCTGACTGGCGATGATCGGCGCTGCGTTCAGTGGTAATCGTCGCCGTGGGGCGAACGCGCGGCGAGCAGGATGATGGCGACGGTGACCAGTGCGACCACGACCACTGCAATGCCTACCATGTAATGACTGATCATTCCGGAACTCCAGGTGTGTGAAGCAGCGAGTGCAAGAGTTTACCCGGGGCCTTTGCCTTTTGCTGCAGCCGAGGCCGCCGCCGCGCCGGGGCGGGGGCTGCCCGCCGCCGTTTGCTGGCGGCCGCGCCGGATGTGGGCATGGATGGCCGCCCTGGACTGCGTCCTGCTGTGTTGTCTGTTTGCCCGACCGTCGTTCGCCGCGGAGGCGCCGCCAACAGCACGTTACGATGTCGAGATCGAAGCGCCGGGCACGCTCGCCCGCACGTTGCGTGCCGATCTGGACCTGCTGCGCTGGCGCCTGTATCAGGGCATGTCACGCGACCTGCTGGACCGGCTGGTGGACGAGGCGCAGGCGCAGCTCGAGGATATGCTTGCCGCCGAGGGCTACTTCAGCCCGGTGATCGCGCATTCGATCGAAGGCGAGGCGGCCCCATGGATGGTGCGCTTCGAGATCGATCCCGGCGCGGCGGCCCTGGTCAGCGAAGTGCGCATCACTCTGGTCGGCACGCTCGTCAATGAACCGGCGCGTGCCGAGCGCGGGCGCGCGCTGATCCTCGAGCGCTGGCCGTTGCCGGAGGGTGCGCGGTTCCGCCAGCAGGACTGGGACCTCGCCAAGCGGCGCGCGGTGGCGGTCGTGGCCGCGGATCGTTTCGCCAGCGCGTCGCTGGTCAGCAGCCGCGCCACGATCGATCCGGTGACCCATACCGCGCAGCTGGAAGTCGAGATCGACAGCGGCCCCGGGTTCCGCTTCGGTGAGGTCGAGGTGAGCGGACTGGTCCGCTACCCGCCGTCGATCGTGCGCAACCTCGCCCCGTTCACGCCAGGGGACCCGTTCGATCAGGCGGCGCTGGATCTGTTCCAGCGGCGCCTGACCGCCACGGGTCACTTCTCGGCGGTTCAGGTCGAGTTGGACAACGATCCGACCCGCGCTGCAGGTGCGCCGGTGCGGGTCTCGGTGATCGAAGGCAACTCGCGCCGCTTCGACGCCGGGGTTGGCTACAGTACCGATACCCTCTACAGCGCGCGGATCGGCTATGTGAACAACGACTTTCGCGGGTTGGGCTGGCGGCTGCGCAACGATGCGCGGCTGGAGAGCCGGTCGGCGCGAGCGACCTCCACGCTCACCCTGCCGGCAGGTACCGATGGCTGGCAGAATGGCTACTCGGTCCGTTATGAACAGAGCGACATCTCAGGCCTGGATCAGCAGGAGGGCAGCGTCGCCTTCACCCGTACCGCGATCAACGAGCGCCGGCAGCCGCAGTGGAGTCTGAGCGCGCATGTGCAGGAGCAGAAGCCGGTGGCCGGTGACCGCGATCTGGTGGCCGCGACCTTCGCTGCGTTCCGGTATACCTTGCGCGCCACCGACGACCTGCTGTCGCCCAACCGGGGCCTCACCCTGAGCGGCCAGATCGGTGTGGCCCCGCCCGGGCTGTCGACGCAGTCGTTCGTTCGAGGCCTGGGTCAGGCGGCGGCCTGGATACCGCTGGGCCGGTCCAACACGCTGGTGCTGCGCGCCCAGGCCGGGGCAGTCGGCACTGGCGATGTGTCCCGCGTGCCGCAGAGCTTTCTGTTCCGCACTGGCGGCGACACGACGATCCGGGGCTACGCCTACGAGAGTATCGGGGTGTCCCGGGAGGGCGCCATCGTCGGTGGACGGCTGTTCGCGCTCGGCAGCGCCGAGGCGATCCATTGGGTGAGCGATCTATGGGGGCTGGCGGCGTTCTATGATGTCGGCAATGCGGCCAACGGCCTTTCGGAGATGAAGCCACTGCTGCAGGGGGCCGGCTTCGGCGCACGCATCCGTTCCCCGCTCGGTCCGCTGCGGGTCGATATCGCTTACGGCGAGAGCACCCGCCAGGTGAGGTTGCACCTGTCGATCGGAGCGAGTTTCTGATGGCGGCGCGCCGACTGCTGCGGCCCCTGATCTGGGCTGCGCTGGCGCTGACCGTGCTCGCTGCTGTCGCGGTCACGTTCGCCCGCTCGACCCTTGCGCTCGAATGGGCGGCTGCGCAGCTGTCCGCCTCGGTGCGTGCGGCCGGTGGTCAGCTGGTGTTCGAGGGTCTGTCCGGCTCGCTGCTGGGCACCCTGCGTGCGCAGCGCATCGAGTATTCGAGCGCAGGCACCAGTGCGACGCTCGATGAAGTCGAGATCGTTCCCTCGCTGCCCGCGCTCTGGCGGCACGAAATCGTGATCCATCGGCTCGCAGTCGCCCGCCTCGACCTGCAGACCACCGCTTCGGGCGAACCGCTGAGCGAACCGCAGAGTCTTGCGTTGCCGATCGAAGTACGTATCGATCAGGCCCGTCTGGGGCGGCTGCGCTGGCGAAGCGGCGACACCGAAGTCGAGCTGGGCGGTATCTCGTTCGGTTTCAGCGGTGGACCCGAGCGCCTGTCGATCGAGGCGTTGAGCCTGACCCTGCCGATGGCGCCGATGGCGTCAGCGGCCGGTGCGGGCGCAGTGACGCTGGCGCTGACCGGCAGCATTGCGGCCAGCGCACCGTTCGTGCTCTCCGGACGGGCCCGGGCTTCGGCACCCGAATTCGGTGTGGCCGAGGTCGCCCTGGCGGGCCGCCTCGCAAAGATCGAGATAGCCGGTAGCGTTGCCGGCAGTGCTGCCTATGCCGCACTCACGGCCACGGTTGGCGCCACCGTGGCGCCGTTCCTGCCGGCCTGGCTGCCTGCGGCGACGGTCGAAACCCGTGGCGTCGATCTGGCCGTTTGGGTGCCGGGCGCACCGAAGACCGCCCTGGACCTGCGGGTCGAGGCGAGCGCCGCGCAGGGCCGGCCGATCACCGGACGCATGCGTGCGAACAACCTTCTGGCTGGCGAACTCGGCGTCAATCGACTGCCTGTCACCGCGCTTGACAGCAGATTCGAGATCGACCCCGGGGCGCGGCAGGCACGATTTCCCGAGTTGCGGATCGGGCTGTCGGGCAACGCAGAGGTGACCGGTCGCGGCCGGGTGTGGGTGCCGGTGGCGGCCCCTGGCGCTAGAGCGGCGCCCCCCGGTGCGAAAGCGGCGCCTCCCGGCGATAGAACGGCACCCCCCGGCGATAGAACGGCACCCCCCGGCCGGAGAGCGCCGCCCCCCCGGGCGGGGGCGGCGCCGGACAGCGAATGGACGCTCGAGGTGTCCGGGCTGGACCTGAAGGCGCTGGACGCGCGTCTGGTGCCGACCCGTCTGACCGGCCGTGTCGCGCTGGCACTGTCCGCGATCAGGCAGCGCTTCGACCTTGCGCTGGACCAGCGCGACATGCGGGTCGAGGCGCTGGGTGAGCATGCACTGGGCGAGGTGAAGCTGGAGCGGCTGCTGTTGCGCGCTGGCGCAGTCGCCGACACCGGCGAGGCCGGTGGCCGGGCCAGGCTGCGGCTGGATGGCGATCGCGAGTTCGAGGCCGATCTGCAGCTTCGGGCATTCGATCCTGCGCGCTTCGCGGCGTTGAGTGCTGTGGCTGCACCCGACGTGCCACCGGCCTCGATCAGCGGCCGGCTGCAACTGCGCGGCAAGCTGCAGCCGACATGGCAGGCACGGGTCGAACTGGATCTGGCACCAAGCCGGATCGTGATCGATACGCCGCCCCTGGCCCGCACGCTGTCGCTGCAGGGACGGGTGCGCGGCCTGTTCTCCGCTGGCCGGGTGGATGAGGCAGACATCGCGCTTGCCGCTGGCCGCAACGCGTTGACCGCCCGTGGCAGCCTGGGGGTCTCCGGCAGCGCGCTCGAGGTGGTGTTCGACGGCAATCAGCTGGCGTCTCTGCTGCCCGGGCTCGAGGGTCAGTTGAACCTGGCTGCCAGTGTACGCGGCACGCTGAGTGCGCCGACCGGAAGTTTCTCGCTCAAGGGTGCTGCGCTGCGCTGGGACGGGTCGAGTCTCGCGCAGATCACTGCCCGCGGCCAGCTCGGCCAAGCCGTGCCGCGAACGCCGATCGATCCGGCCGCGGCGGCAAGATCCCCGCGTATGCCGTCCAAAAGCGCAACCGCAACCGTGCCCGCCCCGGGCCCGGCCAAGCCATCGCCCAGCGCCGCGGCACTGCTCGCTGACGCCTATCTCGATGCCGAGTTCGATGCGCGTACGCTGGCCATCTCCGGCGCGCGTCTCGCCCAGGCGGGAGGAAAGTTGACCGGCACGCTGGCCCGCCACCTGTTGTCGCTGTCGGCGCGCGCGCCGGACGTCGACGCCCGGGTGGTGCTCGAAGGCGGTCTGCTGCCGGGGCTGGCGCCGAGGGTGGAGCCGGGCCGGGGGCCGAAGGTCACCGCGCGGCCAGAGCCCGCCGTTGGCGCGAAGACCCTGGCCCAGCCACCGGGTCGCGGCATGCATTGGAAGGGACGGGTGCTGGAGGCGCGCAACCTCGGTCGGTTCCCGGCGTCACTGGTCGCGCCGACTTGGCTCGAACTGGCTGCCGATACGGTGATGCTCGGCCCGGCGCAGGTGGTCTTCGGGGAGGGTCGACTGCAGGTGGACGAGCTGCGCTGGCAGGCTGGGCGACTGGCCACCCGCGGCTCGCTGGCCGGCTATCCGGCGGGCGATCTGATCGCGCTGGCACTGCCTGCGCCGCCTGGCAGCGATGCGCCGGAGTTCGATTCGACCCTGCGTGTCGGGGGGCAATGGGCAGTGACTGCCACGCCACGCTTGAACGGCACAGTCACGCTGCGCCGTGAAAGCGGCGACCTCTCGGTCAGGGCCGCGCCTGCGTTCGCGTTGGGTCTTACCCGGACCGATGTCGACATCCGGTTTGTCGACGACCGTCTGGAGGCCAAGGCGAGGCTCGAAGGCAGCGCGCTGGGCGCGGCCAGCGCGGCGCTGACCCTGCTGCCCGCACCCAGGCTGTCGCTCGCCTCGCCGATGACCCTGCGCGCCGATCTTTCGGTGCGCACCCTGAAGCCGTTTGCGCGCTACCTTGGCGCGCTGGTCGACATCGAGGGTACGGTTGCAGCCAGTGTCGAGGGCACAGGGACGCCGGCGAAGCCGGAGCTGTCTGGCGCACTGCGCGGCGACCAACTGCGGGTCGACGCGCCGCAGTTCGGACTGTCGCTGCGCGGCGGCCGGGTCGACCTGCGTCTGGCCAGCGGCGTGATCGATGTGGTCAGCCTGGAAGCGCGCGCCGGTCAGGGCATGTTCACCGCCAAGGGCAGCCTGCCGTTGCGCCCGGGCACCCAGGTCAGCGCGCCGCTCACCTGGCGCGCCGAGCGTTTCAGCCTGTTGTCCAGGCCGGATCGGCGGGTCGTGCTGGACGGCGAGGGCACCCTGGCGTTCGAGCGCAGCCGGCTGTTGCTGGACGGCCGCCTGCGCGCGCGCGAAGGTTACTTCGAGTTTGCGACCCGGGCGCGCAGCCAGCTTGGCGACGACGTGGTGGTCCTGGGGCGGAAACCGGCTGTGTCGGCCCGACCCGGTGGCGCGCGCAGCCCGCTCGGGCTGCGGCTCGAGTTCGATTTCGGCGACAATTTCCGTATTGTGGGCAGCGGCCTCGATGCCTTCCTTACCGGGCGGTTGCTGCTGGCCTCCACCGATGACGGTACGCTCACCGCGCGCGGCAAGATCAGTACCACCCGCGGCACTTATTCAGCGTTCGGGCAACGGCTCGAGATCGATCGCGGCAGCGTCGTGTTCAACG
>Ga0105046_10002636_pt1 | contig 28330 bp, 24 predicted proteins | sample MAT03_FD_78385 | JGI IMG/M metagenome (GOLD analysis project Ga0105046, IMG submission 78385) | Freshwater microbial communities from Lake Fryxell liftoff mats and glacier meltwater in Antarctica - MAT-03 (megahit assembly) | ecosystem: Environmental > Aquatic > Freshwater > Ice > Liftoff... | reverse complement strand
TCCCATGACGATCAAGCTGCTCGTGAGCGACATGGCCGGCACCACCGTCCGAGACGACGGCATCGTCGAGTCCAGTTTCACCGATGCCATCGCCCAGTTCGGTCTGCACCCGGGCGGCGCCGAGTTCGACGACGCGCTTCACGTGGTCCGGACCACCATGGGCATGAGCAAGCTCGTGGTGTTCAACATGATCCTGGGCGACGAGATGACCGCCACACGCGCCACCGCCGCCTTCGAGGAGGCCATCGCCACCCGCATCGAGGCGGGCGAGCTCGCCGCACTTCCCGGCGCCGAGGACACACTCCGGTCGCTGCGTGAGCAGGGCATGCTCATCGCTTTGACCACCGGCTTCGGCAACGAGACCCGTGAGCTGGTGCTCGATGCCCTCGGCTGGAAGGACCTGGCCGACCTCACCCTCTCCCCCGGACACGGATTGCGGGGTCGTCCGCATCCGGACATGGCCCTGTCAGCGCTGATTCACCTCGGGGTCGATGATGTCCGCGAGATGGCAACTGTCGGCGACACCGCCAGCGATCTGTTGGCCGGCTGGCGGTCCGGCGCCGGGGTGGTGGCCGGCGTCCTCACCGGAGCTCACGACCGGGCGACGCTGTCCGCGGCCCCCCACACCCACATCCTCGACTCGATCCTCGATCTCCCCCCGGTCCTCGCCGGCGGTTGAGACGGGCTCACGTCAGGCCGGCGCCTCGGCTGGGTGCTCGTGCGCTGCTGCGCCGGGGGCATGGTCCATCCCCCGGGACACCCACCGACGCCGGTCGTCGTCGGCCCAGACCAACAGCGTCGGCAGGATCACCAGCGCCGAGATCAGGGCCACCGCCACGTTCACGGCCACGATCCTCCCGAAGTCCTGCAGGAGCGGCAGCGAGGAGAACGACAACACCGCCACTCCGGAGATCGCCGTGAGCCCCGAGACGATGAAGGCCCTGCCGGTTCGTGTCGCCGTGATGTCCATGGCTTCCCTCGGCGAGTGGCCACGCTCACGTTCCTCCACGAATCGCAGCAACAGCAATGACGTGAACTCGGTACACGCAGCGATGACCAACGGTCCTCCGACCGCGGTCATCGGTGAGAGCACCAGGTCGAAGGCATAGGCGATCAACGAAGCGGCACCGACGGCAATGAGTACGGGGACCAATGACAGCGTCGAGCGAATCACACTGCGCAACCGGACTGCCAGGAACAAGAACACGAAGAGGATGGCCAGATAGGTCAGCTGCACCCGATTCGACTCGAGGTTTCGCAGCAGCCCGACTCCCACCACGGCCAGGCCGGACGGTGTGAGTTCGATCCCCGGTGGGGTGTCCATCTTCTCCAGTCGTTCGACCAGCACCGCCCGGTCCTCGAGCGAACCGGCGCCGACGCGAAAGGCAATGTTGAACGCAGTGTTGTCGGCGCCGACCGTGGACGCTCTGACATCAGCCGGGGCGGCCTCGTAAGCGGCTCGGACATCTTCACCGCGCGGGGCGATGTCCGAGGCACCAGGCACCTCGATCAGGTCCCCGACGGTGGTCTCGATCGACGAGCCGGTGACCAGGTTGTTGGCCGGTTCGCTCAGCTGATCCCGGGTGAACCCGTGGACGAAGCTGATGAAGTCGTCGGTGAAGACATCACCGCTGGTGGCCCGGACGAACACCCCGAGCTCGTTGGCCGCACCGGACTCACGTTCGACCGTTCGAAAGTCCTTGATGCTCTGCGACGACTGATTGACCCATTGCACCGGGTCGGTCTGCAAGGTCAGCTTGCTCTCGACCAGGATGCCGCCGGCGAAGATCATCAGGCTGGCGATGGCGAATGGGATGGCCATCCAGGTCGGAACGGCCGCCAGTCGGAGTACCAGATTCCCCATGATCCCAGGCCGGAACTCCTGTCGGGGGGTGGGGCTCCGGTACTCGCGCACACCCAGGGCGGCCAGGGGCATGAAGATCGAGCAGAGGCAGATCAGCGCAATTCCGACGGCCAGGAGCAAGCCGAAATCCCGGATCATGGGGACCTTGGCGAAGAACAAGGCGGAGAAGGCGAAGATGGCGTCGAAGGTCACCACCAGCAGAGCGGGACCAAGGTTCCGGGCGGTTTCCTGAATGGGGTGCTCGGAGTTGCCCACGAACACCTCCTCCTCGACCCGGGCGTGCATCTGGATGGCGTAGTCGATGCCGACCCCGAGCATCACCGGGAGCCCGGCAATGGTGACGATGGTGAGCGGGATGCCCACCCAGCCGGCCAGGCCGAACGCCCACACGACACCGATCAGGATCACCGCCATGGGCAAAAGGCGCCACCGGACACGGAAGAGCACCAGCAGGATCACGAGCATGATCGCCACGGCGATTCCGCCCAAGGTCAACATGCCACCCCGGAGGTAGTCGTTGATGTCCTTGAGGAGCACCGGCGCACCCGTGGTGGTCACGGTGGCATCTGGGATGTCGAGTTTCGCCGCCGCGGCCTGGACCAGCTCGGAGGCCACACCCTCACGCTCGAGCGATTCGTTGCCATTGAGTCGCACGATGACCTGCGCGTGGGTGGAATCGATGATGAACGACCGGAGTGCCTTTCGCACCACCGGCTCGCTCGGCGCGGCACCGGGTGCGACGTTGTTGTAGAGCAGCACTCCGATCCACTCCGGATCGGTGATCACCTGGCGCTCCGCCGGAACCGCGGCGAGCCGGGCGAGCGTGGCGCCGGCGTCAGCGGTCCGGATGGCTGCCTCCGGGGTTCCCGGTTGCTCCTTGGCCAGGGCGGCCAAGGCAGCCTGTCCGGCGATCGACTCGGTCGGTGAGCCGCTCGCGCTGGTCACGAGCGTGTCGGAGAACTCAGCGGCGGTGACCGGGGTGATGACTCCGGCGAAAAGACCGGTGGCCATCAGGTCGTCGTGCAGCTTGTCGAACTGCTCGATGGTGTCCGGCGTGTAGATCTCGTCGATGGTGTGGCCCGGGTCCATGGTGACGACCGAGATCATGGCCTGGCCGCCGAAGAGGTCCTGATAGATGACGTTGTCCTTGGCGATCTGCTCATCGGAGTTCAGGTAGCTGTCCTGACCGGTGGCGAACTTCAACTGAGTGATGCCCAGACCCAGGAACACGGTGATCATCAGTCCGATGACCGCCACCAGCCCGGCGTGTTTGCCCAGCTGGACCGCCAGCTTCGACCAGAGCTTCTGCATGGCTCCCCCTTGACGCGCCCCCGCTGGAGGTGCGGCAGTCGACCCTAGCGCCGCCGACTTAAGCGTCGGAGTGCCATCGACCGTGATGGACCACCGAGTCCAGTGCCGGTCGGCCTCGACGGGCGGACTGCGACGCCGAGCCGCCCGTTCCGCCGGTTCGAGCCGGAGCGGCGAGACCGAGAGCGATCGTGCCGAGAGCCTGTCGATCGGCGGGGATGGCGAAGCGTTGCGCCACAGCTGCAGCGTGGCCGAACTGGCCGAACAGCAAGGATCCGAGTCCGTGGGCGGCCGCGGCGATCAGCACCGCCATGATCGCCGCTCCACCGTCCACGAACCAGTACGGGACGTCCCAGTCGGCGACCGAGTTCCCGAGTCCTGCGTGGGCCTTGTCCGCTTCGGCGTACCGCTCGAGGTAGGTCTCCGGGCGTACCACTGGGATCACCAGCAGCGGAGCCCGCAGCAGGCCCGGCCATCGGAACCCGTCCCGTCGTGCACCGGCCGGCAGCGTCACGTCCCAGTAGCCATCGCGATCCTCACCCTGCAGGACGATCAGTTCGGTGGCGAAGGCATTGCCGGCGGCCGGTGCCCGCAACGATGCGGCCAGCACGGTGGCCAGCGTGTCCGCTGGTATCGGCTCGTCCAGGTAGTCGCGGCACGACCGCCGACGGCGCAGGGCCTCGGCGGTCGAGACTCCGCCGATCCCGGTCACCCGTTGAACTTCAGCAGCTCCTCGGCCATGATCCAGCCGAAGGTGATGAGGGAGTCCCCGGGCTTGACCCGAAGTTTCTTGAACTGGGCGGCGACCTCCGGGTCGATCTTCTCGGGCTTGAGCGACTCGTGGTCCATGACCAACGGCGGTGAGCCATCGCCCTTCACCACGAACGTCTGGTCGTCGTAGCCCGCGTCGACGCCGAACCGCTTGGCCAGGCGCCGACCCCAGGCCCGCTCCTCGCCGGACGAGCGGTGACCCGGACGCGGGTTGATGTCCACCAGGACCCGGTACGCCTCGAAGGCGTCGGGTCGGTTCATCCGGACCCCGACCAGCACGTCCTCGTCCGGGAACGCCATGAGCGCTCGCCGGTAGTTGTCGTGCATGACCGCCTTGAGCGTGGCGTCACGCTTGGAGTTCCGCTTCACGAACCCCATGCCGAGCACGACGGCGGGTGTCCCACCGATGCGCTCCAGCGTGGAGAACGAGAACCCGCGCAGCGAGGCCCCCTCGCGGACCAGGGTGGTCAGGACCCAGGCCTCGGCCTGCTTGGACAACACCCCCATGTCATGTGATCCGGTCACCTCCGCGCAGAGGTCGGCCATTTCGGCCATCTCGGCATCGCCGAGTTGCGTGCAATCCTTGGTGACGACATCGAGCGCCATGCAACCCCCTGGTCGGGCATGAAAAAGGCACCCATATTCCAGCGGTTGGAGCGGTCCCGAGGCAAACTCAGCTGCCGGGGCCCGGTCAGCTCACGATGCCGTCGGCGCCGAGCAGGACCCGCAGCTCGCCCAACAGGCCCGATTCTGCGTCGACCTGATACCGGTCACCGAGGCGGATGATCTGTGAGTCGCCGAGGTGGATGAAGACTTCGGAGTCCCCGGGGAACTCGTGCAAGAGGCCCTTCAGGTGCTCCACCAGCTCTTCGGTCAGGTGGTTCGGATGCACGGCGAGGCGAATCGGAGGACGGATGTCCGAGAGAGGTTCGAACACCTCGACCATCCGGACGATGAACTTCGGGGTGTCATCTCGCTTGTCGATCCGACCGGTGAGCAGCACCACCACGTCGTCGGCCAACAGGTGCCCGCACTCGGCCATGCTCTTGGGGAACACCATGACCTCGATGCTGGATGCCAGGTCCTCGAGGACGAACACTCCCATGAGATCGCCCTTCTTGGTCCACTTGCGCGCCAGGTTTGTGATGACGCCGCCGATGGTTTTCTGCGCACCGTCATCCAATCCCTCCAACTCGGCGATGGGGCAGTCGACCTTCTTGGCCAGCGACCGTTCGGCTCCCATGAGCGGGTGATCCGAGACGTACAGCCCGAGCATCTCCTTTTCGAACGCCAACCGCTCACGCTTGTCGAACTCGATGTCGGGGATGGCGACCTTCTCGGTGAAGCCGGCCGGGTCGTCGTCGCCCAGGTCGGCGAACAGCGACATCACCCCCATCTCGGCTTCCTTGCGGCGGGCCACCGTGATGTCCACGATCCTCTCGAACACGCCCAGCAGGCCCTTACGGGGGTGTCCGACGGAATCGAAGCCCCCGGCCTTGATCAGTGACTCGAGCGTCCGCTTGTTCAGCACCTGCAGGTCGACCCGCTCGCAGAAGTCCAGGAAGTCCACGAACGGACCGTGGGCGTCGCGCTCGGCCACCAGGTGGGCCACCAGGCCCTCGCCCACGTTGCGGACCGCCGAGAGCCCGAAGGCGATGCGTTGGGTCTCGTGGCCGTCGGCATCGACCGTGATCAGCGGCGCGAAGTCGCTCCGAGAGAGGTTCACGTCGGCCACGGTGACCTCGATCCCCATGTTCCGACACTCCGCCAGGTACACCGCCGCCTTGTCCAGGCTGCCCTTCACACTGGTCAACAGGCAGGCCAGGTACTCGGCCGGATAGTTCGCCTTGAGGTAGGCGGTCTGATAAGCGATCAGTCCGTAGCCGTAGCTGTGGCTCTTGTTGAACGCGTAGTCGGCGAACTTCTCGATGATCCCGAACAGGTACGGCCCCAACTCCACCCCGTAGCCCTGGGTCTCGACGCCGGCCACGAAGGCGTCCTTCTCCTTGGCCATCAGTTCGCGGATCTTCTTGCCGCAGGCCTTGCGCAGGTTGTCCGCCTCGGCCAGCGAGTAGCCGGCGAAGTGCTGGGCCACCCGCATGACTGACTCCTGGTAGATCATGAGCCCGTAGGTGTCGGCCAGCAGTTCCTCGGCCTCGGGGTGGAAGTACGCCACCTGCTTGCGGCCGTTCTTGATGTCGGCGTAGTCGGTGTGCATGTTCGCTTCCATGGGTCCCGGGCGGTACAGCGCCATGAGCGCCGCCACGTCCTGGAAGCCGGTGGGTGCCAGCGAGCGGATCAGCGCCCGCATGTTCGGCGACTCCAGCTGGAACACGCCAATGGTGTCGCCGCGCCCGAACAGCTCGAACGTGGCCGCGTCGGTGAGGTCCACGTCGTCGATGTCGACGGTGATCCCCCGTGTCTCGGTGATGGCAGCCAGCGTGTCGGTGATGACGTCGAGGTTGCGTAACCCCAGGAAGTCCATTTTGAGCAGCCCGAGGTCCTCGACGCCGTGCATCTCGTACTGAGTCACCACCGGTGCGTCCTCGATGGCCTGGCCGGCCTCGGGCTTGCGCTGGATGGGCAGGTAGTCGGTGAGTGGCTCGCGGGTGATGACCACCGCCGCGGCGTGGATCCCGTCGCCCCGACGTAGCCCTTCGAGCCCCTTGGCGACGTCGATGACCTTTCTGGCATCCGGGTCGGTCGAGTACATCTCACGGAGATCGGCCGCCATCTTGAAGCCGTCGACGAACTTGTCCTCCTGGGTCAGACAGGCCCGCAAGGGCGTGTCGCGACCCATGATCAGCGGCGGCATGGCCTTGGCCACCTTGTCGCCGAGGTTGTACGGATATCCCAGCACGCGAGCGGCGTCGCGCACCGCAGCCCGGGCCTTGATGGTGGAGAACGTCACGATCTGCGCCACGCGATCCCGCCCGTACCGTTCTGCCGCGTAGCGGATCATCTCGTCCCGGTAACGCGAGTCGAAGTCCATATCGATGTCCGGCATGGAGACCCGGCTGGGGTTGAGGAACCGCTCGAACAGCAGGTCGTACTTGATCGGGTCCAGGTCCGTGATCCACAGGCAGTAGGCCACCGCACAACCGGCCGCCGAGCCTCGGCCCGGCCCCACCCGGATGCCACTGTTGCGGGCGTGGGCGATCAGGTCCCACACGATGAGGAAGTAGGAGCTGAACCCCATGTCGGCAATGACCCGTAGTTCATAGGTCAGCCGGTCGGACACCGAGGCGGGTAGGTCATCGCCCCACCGCTTCCTGGCGCCCTGGAGTGTCAGGTGCTCGAGGTAGGCCGAGTCGGTGGTGAAGCCCTCGGGCAGCGAGAAGTTGGGCAGCTCGACCTTGCCGAACTCGATCTCCAACTCACACCGTTCGGCGACCCACAACGTGTTGTCACACGCCACCTCCACCTCGGAGAACAACGAGCGCATCTCCGCCGCCGTCTTGAGGTAATGCTGATCGCCTTCGAACCTGAACCGCTTCGGGTCCGAGATGAGGCTGTTCGTCTGCACGCAGAGCAGGGCATCGTGGGCCAATGCGTTCTCGCTGTGGACGTAGTGGCTGTCGTTGGTGGCCAGCAGGGGGAGCTTGAGCCGCTTGGCCAGGTCGTAGAGCAACGGATTCGTCCACTTCTGGTCCCCGATCCCGTGATCCTGGATCTCGACGAACAGGTGATCCCGACCGAAGATGTCGAGCAGCCGCCCGGCCCGTTCACACGCGGCATCGAAGCCCGAATTCATCATGGCCTGGAGCACGTGCCCGCCCAGGCAGCCCGTGGTGACGATGAGTCCTTCGGAGTGCTCGGCCAGGATCTCCCAGTCCACCTTCGGCTTGCGGTAGTAGCCCTCCATGAATGCCCGGGACGAAAGCTGGATGAGGTTCTTGTACCCGACCTCGTTCTCGACCAGCGTGGTCAAGTGGTAGTAGGGCTTCTTGCCCCCCTCGGCGTCGCCACCGGTGTCGTCGATCCGACTCCCCCGGGTCTGGAGCCGCTCGCGGCGGTCCTCATGGGCCATGTAGAGCTCCGAGCCGATGATCGGCTTGACGCCCTGGGCCTTGCACGCCTGGTAGAAGTCGAGGACCCCGTACATGTTGCCGTGATCGGTGATCCCGATGGCCGGTTGGCCGTCGGCCGCAGCTGCGATCGCCACGTCGCTCACCCTGGAGGCGCCGTCGAGCATGGAGTACTCGGTGTGCTGATGAAGGTGGACGAAGGAATCGGGCACGAGGCGGTCCTCAGATGTAGCCGGGACCAGGCGTCGACTGGCCGGGGCCTGCTGGAAGCTGGTTTCGCATGCCCTCGAGTTGCTGGCGGGCGGCCATCTGTTGGGCCATCAACGTGGCCTGGATGCCATGGAAGAGCCCCTCGAGCCACCCCACCAGCTGAGCCTGGGCCACCCGCAATTCAGCGTCGGACGGCACGCTTCCCTCGGCGAAGTCGAGCGTCAGGCGATCGAGTTCCTGACCCAGTTCATCCGACAGCGCATCTCGAATCTCGGCGATCGAGTTGTCGTAGATCACCCGCATCCGGTCCCGGGCGGCATCGTCCATGGTTGTGTTGCGCACCTCTTCCAGCAGTTGTTTCACCATGGCCCCGATCCGGATGATCTTGCCCGGCGACTCGATCTCGGCGGACAACTCCTCGCCGGTCGGCTCGGGAGCGGGCACGGGGCCGGTCACGCCGTCGGGCGAGACCACTTCGGTGGATGAGACATCGGACATGCCCCGAACCTATCGCCCGTGGCAGGTGTCGATCAGCGCCTCGTGGCCAGCAGCGGGACGTACACCTCGGCCGGCGTCATGGAGCCGTGCCGGCCGATGAGGTCGAACGGGCCGGAGTCCGCCGGATCGTCGAAGGCCACGTCCTCGCGAGCCACCAGGGCCACGTCGCCCAGGCGCCGGTACGCCGCGTCGGTGACGTGCGGGCCGAACCAGCCGTCGCGAACGATGTCGTCCCGGCGCACCACCCACGCCACGTCGCCGTGGTGCCGAGTGGCGGCGTCGTACAACTCCTCCGCGGCACCGGGCGTGGCGTGCAACCACCGGAAGCGGGCCTCCCCCGACTGCAGGTCGACCATGGACAGGACCTCCGGGTGGGGGCGGAGCACCCGATCGCCGACGTCGACCTGGCCGTGATCTGCTGTAACCACCAGCGCCGCGCCGGGTGGCAGGACGCCCTGGAGGTACTCCACCATCCAATCGATGGCCACCAGCTCTGCGTCGTAGTGCTCACCCAGGCCGTACTCGTGGGCGACCTTGTCGATGCCGTCGTAGTAGGCGTATACGAACGGCTCGCCGGCCCGAAGGAGCCGGGCCACCTCGATGGCCAGGGTCGACATGGTGCGATACCCGACGAAACGGCTCGAACGCAGGTGGGCGCGACTGAATCCCGAGTGCTCGAACTCGGCCCGGACCACGATGGGCGGGCGTTGGTGGCAGAACGGCTCGCACGCCCCGATCGACTCCGGGTCGATGGAGTGCCGTGCGTCGCCACGGCCGGTGGTCCAACGCAGGACGTTGAGGACCTCGCGGCCTTCGGCGATCCGATAGCCGACGACCCCGTGCTCGCCCGGCGTGCTCCCCGTGGCGATCGAGGTGAGCGCAGTCGCCGTGGTGGTCGGCGCCACCGTGGTGATGCGTGACGCGCTCATGGCCGCCAGGCACGGCGCGTGGGCCAACCTCGTCTGGAACTGGTCCCAGCCGAGACCGTCCAGCACGAGCAGCACCACCTGATCGGCATCGAGCGCCACCGCCGGCATCCAGGTCGGGACGCGATCAGGGTCGTCGAGCAGGGCAGGCACCACGTTGGAGACACATGCTCCGGCGTAGTCCGGCACGACCAACTCGGGGCGCGGCCGGCTGGTCGCGCCCAGCGGGTCGACCGCCTCAGTGACCGCAGGTGCAGTGTCCGTGCCCACACGCTAACGCCCGGCTGGTCACTCGCCACGCCCGGGGGACCCGTACCATGGCTCCCTGTGAAGGTCTCGACCCGGGGTGACTATGCCAGCAGGGCGCTGCTGTCACTGGTGTTGCACGCCGATGATGGTCCCACGTCGGTCCGGGACATCGCCGAGCGGACCGCCCTCCCGCAGCCCTACCTGGAGCAGATACTCCTCGCCCTGAAGGGCGCCGGGCTGGTCCGATCCAAGCGCGGGGTGGGCGGCGGGTACACCCTGGCCCGCGACGCCACGGAGATCACCCTGGCCGAGATCGTGTCGGCCGTGGACGGTCCCATCCAGGCAGGTGACTTCGGTCGACCCCACACCAACGGCGCGTGCGATCACGAGGGTCAATGCGTGCTGCTGGCCATCTGGGGTGACGTCGGCGAACGGATGCGGACCGCCCTCGAGGGCTACAGCCTGGCCGACCTGGCCTGCATCACCCGGGGGCTGTCCCCGTGGCCCGGCGAGACCTGAGGTCGTCCAGCACCGCCTGGAGGTCGTCGGGGAGCGCTGCGTCGAACGCCGTGGGCTCGCCGGTCAACGGATGATCGAACCGGAGGTGACCGGCGTGCAGGAACGGCCGGCTGATCCGTAGAGACGGTCGCTCCCCGCCATAGGTGTCGTCGCCGATGACCGGGCGGCCGATCGATCGCAGGTGCACCCGGATCTGATGTGTCCGCCCAGTCTCCAGCTCGCAGGTCAGCCGGCTGATCGGATGAGGATCATCGAAGGTCTCGTCGACCACCACGTGAGTGCGCGACGGGCGTCCGTCGGCGGCGACAGTCATGGTGAGCGGATTGTTGCGGGACCGGCCGATGGGCGCATCGATCGTGGTGCGGGTGGTGTCCAGGTGCCCCCAGACCAACGCTGCGTAGCGCCGGGTCACCTCGTGGGTGGACAGCTGTCCGACCAACTCGTCATAGGCGTTCGGAGTGCGTGCCACCACCATGAGCCCGGACGTTCCCTTGTCCAGACGGTGGACGATCCCCGGTCGGCGAGGCTCTCCCACCCCCGCCAGCTCCGGGAAGAGGGCCAAGAGGCCATGGACCAGCGTCTCGCCCGAATGCCCCGCTCCCGGATGCACCACCAGACCGGGCGGCTTGTGGATCACGATCACCTCATCGTCGACAAACCGCACGTCCACCGAGACGCTGGGATCGGCCACAGGAAGCTCTTCAGGGATGACGGGCGAGGCCGTCACCTCGATCCGTTGGCCGGCTCGAACCCGGTGACTGGGTTTGTGGACGGTTCGACCGGACAGCAGCACGGTCCCCGCCGCGATGGCGCCAGATGCCTCGGCCCGGGTGCACTCGCAGATCATGGCCACCAGGCGGTCGATCCGCTCGCCATCCATGGCCTCCGGGATCTCGACGTCGATCACGGGGCGTCGGTGTTGTCCGGGGCAGGCCGTACCGTCGGAGGCGATTCGACCGTGGGAGGCGGTTCAGCCGCGGCATCAGGTTCAGGCGGGGCTACTGATTCCTCGGTCGGCGCCACGGGGGTCTCCGGCGTTCGCCAGGTGATGATGGCCAGAAGGATGCCGCCCACCACCACCGCGGAATCAGCCACGTTGAAGGTCGGCCACCACGATGTGTAGAGAAAGTCCACCACCGCACCACGCATGAAACCGGTGGGGTTCCCGGGAATGGGAGCGCGGAACAGGCGGTCCCACACATTGCCGAGCGCTCCGCCCATGACCACGCCGACGACGACGTGCGCCCACCGGGACGACAACGACCGTGAGAACCAGGCAAGTCCCAGCACGATCCCGACGGCCACCATACCGATGATCGGACCGCCTCCGGAGAACTTTGAGAAGGCCATTCCCTGGTTGAAGGCCAGGCGGAACTCGACACCCAGCGCCACCTCGATGGAACTGCCGTCCGACAGCCGGCCGACCGCCCAGTCCTTCGACCACTGATCCAACACCAGGACGACGGCCGCCGACGCGGTGATCAGAACTGGACGTGAGAGTGCCATGGGTTCATGTCACCTGCGGGTGAAGCCGCCGACCTTGTGTTCGACCCGCTCCGTGGCCCACGCGATGGCCTTGAGGCGTTCCCGAGGGATCGGAGTTCCGGAGACCCGGCAGATGCCATAGGTGCCGGCGTCGAGGCGGAGCAAGGCCCGGTCAATCTCCTCCACCGCAGCGGCCGCCTGAGCCGAGAGGGTCAGATCCCGCTCGCGTTCCACCGCCAGGCTGTCGCCCTCACCTGACTCCTCATCGAACTGGACGTCTCCCGGTTCCAGGTTCTCGGTCAGCGATCGGGCTTCGGCGAGGAGCGCCTCCGACGACGCCTGATAGGTGGCACGCTCGGACAGCAGGAGCTCACGCTGACTGGCCAGGAATTTGGCATCGAAGGGCGACGCCGGCTTCTTGGCGGGAGCCTTCTTGGCAGGCACTTGGGCTGCAGCCGTCTTGGCGGGAGCCGTCTTGGCGGGAGCCTTCGCGGCGGGCACAGGAGTTGCTGTCTTGGCGGGAGCCTTCTTGGCGGGCACTTGGGCTGCTGCTTTCTTGGCGGGAGCCTTCGCGGCGGGCACAGGAGTTGCTGTCTTGGCGGGAGCCTTCTTGGCGGGCACTTGGGCTGCTGCTTTCTTGGCCGGAGCCTTCGTGGCGGGAGACTTCTTCGTGCTCATGGCACCCCCTCGGTCGGACTCGCCTGACCGTCGGCAGAAACGAGTTACAGAGACTAGCCACGATCGGCCGGAGGCCCTGCGACCGACCCCAACGGACCCCACAGCCGGGGACTCAGCGGCGACGGAATCGGCGTCCGCTCGGCACGTCGGCGTCGAAGAACGCCCCCATGGCCGATTCGTCGTCCACGGCATCCTCGGGCGTCAGTTGCTGCTGAGTTTCGCCAGCCTGCTCAGATTCGATCGGCGCCACGGCATCCCCGACCGGATCGTCAGCGACCAGGCCAGCCTCCACATCGCTCCAGCTGCCAGGACCCCACGGATCGGAACTGGTGCCGTCAGGTACTCCCTGTACGACCGCAACGTCTTGATCCGGGACCGACACCGCCGCCACCGAACCGGTGGGATAAAAGGGCGAGGCAACGGGAGCAGCGGTCTGATCCGGAGCGGCCGGTGGAGCGGCCGGATGCGACGGCGGGCTGAACGTGGGGATCGGGGCTGGCGCCAGCGCTCCTGGATCCTGCACGATCTGACGGAGTTGATCTGCCACCGCCGAGATGTTCGAACGCTGCGAGGCGAGGTACATCTCGAGGGCGTTGGCCGACGACGAGAGCTCCCGAAGGCTCTCCTCGAGCAGGCCGATCTCGGTCTCTCGTTCTGATCGTTGCGCCGCGAACTCGGCGTCCGCGTCCCGCTTGGCCGACGTCAACAACTCGTTGCGCTGGGCCTGGGCATCGGCCACGGCCGCGTCCGCGTGCGATCGAGCGTCGCTGACCATTTTCGCCGCCTCGGCCCTCGCCTCGGCGATTGCCGCCTCAGCAGTGCGTTTGGCCAACGTGAGCGTTCGGGTGGCCTGCGCGATCTCCTCGTCGTCGGTCATCTCGGCCGTGGCGATCGGTTCCGGCGACACCACGGGAGCGGCCGCTGTCCTCGAGCGCTCCTCGGCCAACATCACGTGGGCCCGCTCGAGATCCTCGGACAGGACCTGGTTCTCGTTCAGCAGTTCAGACAGCGTGGCTCCGACCCGCTCCAGGAAGTCGTCGACCTCGTCCTGGTCGTAGCCACGGAACTTGTCCGAGAAGTGGATCTGCGCGATCAGCTGTGGCGTGACGTCCATGCTCTCAGCCTAGAGGTCGTCGGTCGGCCGAACTGTCGTTGCCCGGTCTCAGCAGACGATCGGCATGAGCAGCAGTTGCACCCCGAGCAGGACCACAATGGGGGTCAGGTCCAGCATCATGGCCCCCATTCGGAGAGGTGGAATGATCCGTTGGAGGGGAACGAACAGCCAGTCGGTCGCCTGAGCCACCAGCCGGTTGACCGTGGCCAGCGCCCCGCCGGGCTCGGCCGGGAACCAGCTCAGCACGATCCGGGCGAAGATCACGAGCACGAAGAGTTGCAGCGCGCCACAGAGGATGTCCATATCAGCAGTTGTTCCGCTCTCGAAGGGGGATCAGGAGGATGGGGGGATCGGTCTAGTCCGTGAACGACGTGAAGTCGCCCCGCTTGAGGAGCTGGCGATCTTCGGCCGACACATCGACACCGGCCGGGCACAACAGGTAGGTCCTGCTCCCCACCTTCTCGACCCGTCCCGACACGCCGAACGCCACGCCGCTGGTGAAGTCCAGGAGGCGTTGACCCAACTCGGTGTCCACAGCCTTCAGGTTCACCACGACGGGGCGACCCTTCTTGACCTGAAGCCCGATGTCCTGGGCGTCGTTGAACGCCGTCGGAGCGAGGACTCGGGGCGTGGCGCTGGACTGACGGGGAAGCGGACGCACGACGGCACGACCCGGGCCGTCCGTCACCGGTGCCGCCACCGCTCGGGACACACCGTTGGCGGGAAGCACCGTCACTCCGGCCGTGTCGTTGTCCTCCCACGAGTTCGACGGCGGCGCAGCGGCCGCGGCGCCCGGACGGCGGCGCAGGGTCGGTTGCGGTGTCTGCGCCACATCGAACTCGTCGTCGACCTGGTCGTCGTACTCGTCGTCGTCGTACTCGTCGTCATAGCGATCGGCGGAGTCCTCGGGGCCCAACCCCAACCAGGACATTCCTTTTCGAACCATTCCAGCCATTCCGACCTCCTCGCCCTGTCTCTTCGGCCCTGTCGCTTCGGCCCGGACTCTCGGCCCGGTCTCACGGCGGCCGCGAACAGTCTCGCACGAAGGAGCACCGGTCGCGTGCCAGCCCGCCAGGACCTCAGCCGACCCGGGACCCGAACAGCGCCGTGCCCAGCCGCACCATGGTCGATCCTGCGCCGACCGCCGACTCCAGATCGTCGCTCATCCCCATCGAGCAGTCGGAGAGTCCGAGGCGGTCGGCCGCTGCCCGGAGGCGTCGGAAATGAGCCTCGACCGCTCGTTGGCCGGCATCGGCCACCGGAGCAGCCACGGTCATCAGGCCACGGACATCCAGCCCGGCATCGACTCCGCCGGTCACCAGCGCCTCGACCTCGTCCCACGCACAGCCCGAGCGATCAGGCAGTCCGGACCCGTCGACCTGGACAAGCACCGACGCGCCCGGCAGACGCCGAGCGACCTCCTGGAGCACGGTCGTGCGGTCGATGGTCTGGATCACCAACGCCGACGCCCCGGCGAGCGACACCAGCTTGCGCACCTTGTTGGTCTGAAGGCCTCCGATCAGGTGCCACACCACACCCTGCGGCGAATCTGGCGACCCCGAGAGCCCGGAGTGCTTCTCGAGGAGCTCGGGGACGTAGTTCTCACCCAGATCTGCCAGCCCAGCAGCGAGCGCAGCAACGCAGGTCGATACCGGATGACGTTTCGTCACCCCCACGATTCGGATGTGGTCCCCGCCACCCGCAGCCCGGATCCGTTCGCGCACCGACCCGAGGCGATCCTCGATCAGAGCGACTTCGGCCGTTGCGAACTCACTCACGACCCGGCCAACCAGATCAGCGACGCCTGCCGGCCGGTGTCACGTCGCGCCCGCCACGAGAAGTACCGGGGATCTCCCGTCTCAGTGGTGGCGGTGGCGGTGCACTCGACGCTGGCCCGCACTGCGGTCGGGGCCACCCCGACCTCGCCGAGTGCTGCGATCACGCCGGCCCCGAGGTCGAGGGCCGGCCGGCCCTCGAGCGTGGCCGCCACGAGGTCCGGGCCGTACCTCAGTGCCAACCGAGTGAGGTCGGCCCGCCCGAACTCGTACGCCCGCGGGCCGATGTGAGCTCCGATGTCCACGCACAGCCGATCAGGCGCCGCTCCCAGGCGGACCATGGCCGCAACGGTGGCCTGGACCACCCCGGACTCCAGACCCACCCAGCCGGCATGGGCCACCCCGACAACTCCCGCTGCTTCGTCGGCCAACAACACAGGTGCGCAATCGGCAGTGTGAACCGCCAGGACGGCGTTGGGCACCGCAGTGATGACGGCGTCAGCCGGGGCGCCAGCGTGCTCGCCCACCTGCGTGACGACGGCCACTTCGATCCCGTGGACCTGTTGGAGCCAGGTCCACTGCCCCGGGACGATCCGCGTCCGACGTTCGGCCAGTTCAGCCGGGTCGGAGCCGACGGCCAGATCGCCGTCCCGACGAGCAGTGAAGACCCGCCGGACAACCGGGCCCGCCACCGAGGACCTACTTCAGGAACGAGGGGACGTCGAAGTCGTCGTCGTCATCATCGTCGTCTGGCCCATCGTCGGCGAAGACGTCGGCCACCCGAGCCTCGTCACGCAGCCGGCTCGCTCGACGACCGGCGGGCTCCGCCGGACGGGGTTTGCCATCGTCCCATCGCTCGAAACCTGCTGCGATGACGGTGACCCGAATCTCGTCGCCGACCTCGTCGTCGATCACCGTTCCGAAGATGATGTTCGCCTCCGGATGCGCCACCTCGTGAATGACCGTGGCGGCGTCGTTCACCTCGTGCAGGGACAGATCCGAACCGCCACAGATGTTCAACAGGATGCCCCGAGCCCCGTCGATGGCGGATTCCAGCAGCGGCGAACTGATGGCCTGGCGGGCCGCACTGACGGCGCGACCCTCACCCGAGGCGTACCCCACACCCATCAGGGCGGAGCCGGCATCGGCCATGATCATCTTCACATCGGCGAAGTCGGTATTGATGAGTCCCGGCGTGGTGATGAGGTCGGTGATGCCCTGCACGCCCTGCAGCAGGATCTCGTCAGCCATCTTGAACGCCGCCAGCATGGAAGTCTTGTCGTTGGAGACGCTCAGCAGACGGTCGTTGGGGATGACGATCTGGGTGTCGACCTTCTCCTTCAGCTTCGTGATGCCCTGGTCCGCCTGGACCGAACGGCGACGACCTTCGAACAGGAACGGACGGGTCACGACCCCGATGGTGAGGGCGCCCGCTGCTTTGGCGATCTCGGCCACCACGGGCGCACCGCCGGTTCCGGTGCCGCCGCCCTCGCCGGCGGTGATGAACACCATGTCGGCGCCCCGGAGGACCTCTTCGATCTCGCTCTTGTGGTCCTCGGCTGCCTGCCGGCCGACCTCGGGATCCGAACCCGCGCCCAGACCACGGGTGACCTCGCGACCGATGTCGAGCTTCACGTCGGCGTCGCTCATGAGCAAAGCCTGCGCGTCGGTGTTGATGGCGATGAACTCGACGCCCTTCAAACCGGCGTCGATCATCCGGTTGATGGCGTTGCAGCCACCGCCGCCGATCCCGACAACTTTGATCACCGCCAGGTAGTTCTGCGGTTGGTTGGCCATCGGCGACGTGCCTCCGTGTTGGGCGATCCGGTTGAGATCAGGTTGGTTGGTTCGAATCCCGCACGCGCGAGGTCGATCTCGACTGGAGGGTCATCCTAGGTGAACCTCCAGCTCAGGATCGCCTTTGTGTCCGTCGGCGTTCGTCCGGCCAGTCACCGGCACCCGGCCGATCGCTCCATGCGGGGGTCGGCCGGGACACGAAGATCGAGTCGTTGAAGGCAGTCCAGGGCCACCGCACCGGACAGCATCGTCTTGGCCGAGAGGAACTTCGCCTCGGCTTGCGTCGCGTCGCCGAGCTGCAGCAGGCCCTTGGCGCCAATGGCCATCTCGACCTCTCCGGCGTCGGTCACGGTGGCGGATCCGAGCCGAGGTACCAGGGACTTCGGGAGCGCAGCCACCATGGCGACCGCATCCCGGATGAGCGGACGGAGGCGACCGCCGACCTCGACCGCCGACGAAGACGGGATCGAGACGACCGGGACGTTCTGGGTCTCCCCCTCGGCCAGGGGCGGGGGCGGCCCCACCGCCAGCCCTCCCTCCACGATCACCATGGCGGTCTGCTCCCACGTGACAATGGCGGTCGGCCGACGCTCCACCACGGTGATGTCAACGGTCCGCGGCCACCGCCGCACCACCCGAGCCCGTTCGATCCACGGCTGGTCGGTCAGCCGTCGCGTGGCGACGGCCGGGTCGAGCAGCACCATGGCCTGACCGGTCCGAAGACCGGTCGCCCCGACCACTTCGTCGGTGGACAACCGCTCGGCCCCCCGGACCGTGATCGAACCGACCGCCAGGAGCGGGCTGAAGGCCGAAGCGACCACGCCGGAGAGCACGAGGAACACGACCAGGATGGTCCGACGATTGCGGCGTCTCCGCCGATGGTTCCGCTGGCGTACCTGTGTTCGGCGAACGACGAATCGATCGGTCGGATCCGCCACGATGGGCAGCTCGGCATCGATCACCTCCAGTCGCGCGGTTCGGGGCAGCGCTCCCCCCGTATCGGTGTCGGTGCCGGTGTCGGTGCCGGTGTCGGTGCCGGTGTCGGTGCCGGTATCGGTGTCGGTCACGCGCCACCGCCGATCGTCCCGACCGCCGAACGAGCCCGTACCCCGGCGCGTTGATGGTCGCTGAACCCCACGGTGCGGGTCTCGGTCACCAACTTCACTCCGGTGCGTCGCTCCACGGTGTCGGCCACATGACCCATGACGGCCAGCACGTCGGCTGCGCTGGCGCCCGGCTCGGTCTGGATGAAGTTCGAGTGCCTGGTGGACACCGATGCGCCGCCGATGGTGAAACCCGACAGGCCGGCCCGCTCGATCAGCCGACCGGCCGAGTCGCCGGGTGGGTTGGTGAACACCGATCCGGCGTTTGCTCCGCCCGGCTGATGCTGGCGACGCCAGGCCACGATCTCGGAGATCTCGGCCTCGGCCTCGGCCACCGTGCGCTCGATCAGCGACAGCGTCACGCCCGTGATCATCTCTGCCGGCCCGATGGTGCTGTGTCGGTACCCCAGTTCCAACGACGCGGCTGCCACGCTTCGAGTCTGTCCGTCAGAGAGGTCGACCAGGTGGACCTCCACCAGCGAAGCGGCCATGTCCGACCCGTGGCCGCCGGCGTTCATCACCGCGGCGCCCCCGATGGTGCCGGGCACCCCGACCGCCCATTCGAACCCGCCGAGACCCGCCGCCGCCGTCCGGCGGGCAGCCACCGGGAGGAGCACCCCAGCGCCGAGTCTGACCTGGTCTCCGTCGATGACGATCTCGTCGAGCGAACCGGTGGCTATCAGGCAGATCACGTCGTGCAGCCCGTCGGCGACCAGGAGATTCGATCCCCGCCCCAGGATGACCACCTCGGTGGCCAGACCATCGACGGCTGCTGTCCCTGCGATCTCGATCGCAACAGCGCAGAGCGCGTCGATCGAGCCCACCTCGACACGGACTGCGGCAGTTCCGCCGACCCGGTAGGTCGTGGCCGCGCCGAGCGGCGCATCGACCTCGACGTGCACCTCGCGGCCGTCGGCCAGGCCCAGGAGCCGACGGGTCACCTCGTCCCAAGCGGAGCCGGACCGGGGAGCGGTCACGTCGCTGCCCGTTCGGCCACGGCGTCACGGATCTCATCGACCCAGGACGTGAGGTCACCGGCGCCCAGGGTGAGGCACAGGTCACCGGGTCGCAACAGGCTCGGGAGATGACCGACCACGTCGTGGCGCGTCGGCAGGTAGAGCACGCGGGCGTCCGGCACGGCGTCCACCGCCGAGGTCATCACCATCCGCCCGGAGATCCCCGGCCTCGGGGCTTCCCCTGAGGCGTAGACGTCGGTGACGACGACCACATCGGAGCCGGCGAAGGCGGGTCCGAACGTCTCGCCCAACCACTCGGTTCGGCTGTACCGGTGGGGCTGGAAGACGACGACCAGGCGTCGATCCGTCACCGTCCGGGCCGCGCATACCGCCGCAGCGACCTCGCCGGGAAGGTGGGCGTAGTCGTCGATGAACCGCACTCCGCCGGCCTCGCCGCGTGGCTCGAACCGCCGGGCCACTCCCTGGTAGGTCCGCAGTGCGCCAGCAGCGTCGGCCGGCGTCACGCCGACTGCGGTGGCCGCCACGAACGCCGCTGTGGCGTTGCGGGCATTGTGGAGTCCTGGCAGCTCGATGCGCAGCCCGGTGGCCGCCTCAGCCGACCGAACCCACCACGACACTCCGTGGGCGTCTGCCGCCACGTCGACCATTCGGTGATCGGCACCCTCGGATGTCCCGTAGGAGATCACCCGATCGTGGCGGCGAAGCAGATCTGCCGAGCCGGGATCATCCAGACAGACGATGGTGACCCCGGTGGTCCCGTCCACGAACTCGTCGAACCGCTCGACCAGCGCTTCCCATGAACCGTGGTGCTCCAAGTGATCCGGCTCCAGGTTCGTGACCACGGCTAGCGATCTCGGCAGGCGACAGAAGGTGCCGTCGCTCTCGTCGGCCTCCACCACGAAGTCCGGTCCGGTTCCCCAACGCGCCCCCGATCCCAGCTGGTGGACCCGGCCGCCGATCACGTAGCTCGGATCCCGTCCCGCACCCTCCAGAGTGACGGCGAGCAGCGACGCGGTGGAGGTCTTGCCGTGTGTCCCCGCCACCGCGAGGCAGGGTCGGACAGCACAGATCGATGCCAGGATCTCCGCCCGGCTGAGGACCGGTATCCCCAGCTCGCGGGCGGCCCGGATCTCCGGATCGTCCGGGCCAACGGCTGTCGAAGCCGCCAGCGCAGCGACCCCGGAGACCTCGTCCGGGCGGTGACCCACCCAGGACACGATCCCGTCCGCTGCGAGCGACCGGGTCATCTCGTTGGCCACCCGGTCCGACCCCTGGACGCTGTGCCCCATGCCGGCGAGAACTCGGGCGATCGCCCCCATCCCGGCCCCCCCGATCCCCACGACGTGGATGCGTACCGACCGGCCGGAGAGGTCGAGGCCGGTCATGCGGCCACCTCGAGTACCAGCCGGGCGATGGCAGCGGCCGCATCGGGATGCCCCAGGCTTCTGCTCCGACGGGACATCTCCGCCCGGAGCTCCGCTGAGGCCAACATCGGGTCCAGCACGGCGGCCAACGTGTCCGCCGTCAGGTCCTCGTCGGCCAGGAGCACCGCTGCACCCGCCGTCACCAGGATCTCTGCGTTGCGGCGCTGATGGTCACGCGGCGCGCCCGGCAGCGGAACGAGCACCGCCGGCACCCCGAGCAGGCAGAGCTCCCCGACCGTCGAAGCGCCGGCCCGACAGATGGCCACATCCGCCGCGGCCAATACCCGGTCCATGTGTTCCTCGTAGGTCACGAGCCGAACATCAAGCCGGCCGGCCACGCGCGGTCGGCCGGCCACCTCCGGCGCATCACGTCGGCCCGTGATGTGGTGCACGACGAGATCTTGGCGGTCCGACCACACGTCGCACAGCTCGACCACCGCCCGGTTCACCGAACGAGCGCCGAGCGAGCCGGTGGTGATCACGATCAGCAGTCGCCCGTCGCCGATCCCCAGATCGGCCCGGGCCGCGGTTCGAATCGCCGGGTCTCGCGCCGCCGCCAACATCTGGGGCCGAACCGGCATGCCGGTCACCACGGAGCGGGGCAGATCCACCCCGGCGGCAGACACCGCCGATGCCGCGGCCCAACGACCGACCAGACGATTCACCGCCCCGGCCACGGCGTTCTGCTCGGTCACCAGCACGGGCACGCGCCAGAAGAACGCGGCAATGCCGGCTGGGGCGGCCGCGTAACCACCCACGGTCACGACAACTCCCGGCCGTTGCCGGGCGAACCTGATGATGGTCCGCAGCGTCGCAGCGGCGACGCCGAGAACGGCGAGCACCGCGGCGGGACTCAACGTCCTGACCACCCCACGTCCACCGAACAGCGTGATGGCGTAGCCCTCGGCCGGAACGAGTTGTGCCTCCTGACCGCGGCGTGACCCCATGAACTGGATCGAGCGACGGGGGACTCCGGCGTCACGGAGTGCGGCGGCGATCGCCAGCGCAGGCACGACATGGCCGGCCGTCCCACCACCGGCGATCAGGACCGGCCGGTCACCCTTCATCGCTGGACGCGGCGGGTCCGCACCGGTGGACGAACGGCGGGGTTCCGGGCCACGTTCAACAGAATGCCCGCTGCGAACAACGTCAGCGTCAACGACGACCCTCCGTAGCTGACGAACGGGAGCGTGAGACCCTTGTTGGGCAGCACCCCGATGGCCACACCGATGTTCACCAGCGCCTGCAGGCCGACCCACGTCGAGATGCCGATGGCGATCAACATGCCCGAGGTGTCCCGTGCCCGACGCCCGGCGGTGATGCCGGCCACGATGAACAACAGGAAGGCAGCGAGCACCGCCAGGCAGCCGATCAGACCCAGCTCCTCGCCGATCACTGAGTAGATGAAGTCGGTGTGTGCCTCGGGCAGGAACCCCCACTTGGAGCGCCCGTTGCCCAGACCCACACCGAACACGCCCCCCGACGCGATCCCCACCCGCGACTGGATCACCTGCCAGCCGGCGGTGGTCTCCTGCTTCCACGGATCGACGAACGCCATCATGCGGGCCCACCGGTAGTCGCTGAAGGCGAGCACCACACCGATCACCGCCACCGGGATGGCGGCGAGCATCAGGACGTCGACCCGGGCGCCTGCCACCGTGAGCATGGCGAAGGTGATGGCCACGAGCAGCACCGCGGTCCCCAGGTCCGGCTCGAGGTAGATCAACAGTGCGAGCGTTGCCAGCACCATGCCCGCCGGAACGATCGTGGCTCCAACGTCTCGGATCTGGTCCATCCGACGGGACAGCAATCGGGCCAACCACAGGATCATGGCCAGCTTGGCGAGCTCCGACGGCTGGAACTGCGCGAGCTCCGGGCCGATCCAACGCCGGGAACCGTTGACCTCATGACTGATGCTGCTCGGGATCAGCACCACCACGAGCATGAGCGTGGTGACCCCCAGGATGGGCCCGGCCAAGCGGATCCACGTCCGATAGGGCACGCAGAGCCCGATCATCAACATGACCATGCCCAGCCCGAGGAACACGCCCTGTCGCTGGAACCAGTACCAGCTGGAGTCGAACCGGCGGTCGGCGCGCACCGCCGAGGCGGACAGCACGAACACCAGGCCGAGCAGACAGAGCGCGACGATGGTGCCGAGCAGGGTCCAGAACAGCGGAGGCGAGGACGTCCCCTCGGCCACCACCCCGAAGCGGCGCTCGCGACGGGACGACCGGCGTCCCGCTCGGGCGGCGCGGGCCAACTCGCGTCGCTCCCGGCCACGAGGGCGCTGTGGCGCCTCGACCCGAGGCGGCCGCTGTCCCGGCCGGAGCCGGGCGGTCGGGTGCCGACGTCGGGCGTCGGTGATGATGACACTCATGGTCTGAGCAGCCCCCCGAGTTCAGTCCTGACGGCCGAGGCGAAGTCGTCGCCCCTCGCCGCGTAGTTCGGATACCAGTCGAAGGAGGCGCAGCCCGGGCTGAGCAGCACCACGTCGCCGGCCACGGCCAGTCGGCGGGCCGCTCGCACCGCCGCGCCCATGTCCACGGCGATGGCGGTGGGACGATCCCCGGCGCCCGACACCACTTCGTCGGCCGCTTCGCCGATCCCCACGACCGCCACCACGGACGGAAGGCGGCCGAGTGTGGAGAGGTCAAGGCCCTTGTTCCTCCCGCCGGCGATGAGGACCACTCGTCGGAATCCGGCCGCTGCGGCTTGGACTGCGTGCGGGGTCGTGGCCTTGGAGTCGTCGATCCAGACCACACCGTGTGACTCCCCGAGCCGCTCCACGCGATGGCGCAGCGGTCGAGTGGTGACCGCCGCGGCCGTCACCCCGCTCGACGTCGCACCGAGGGGCTCGGCGGTGGCCGCGGCAGCCAGCACGTTGGACACATCGTGGGGAAGGGACCGGGGCAGCTCATCACGCTCGCAGATGGCGGAGCCGTCGCCTCGTCGGAGCACCCCGTGGTCATCGACGTGGTAATCGGCCGGAGCCTGGAGTGAGTAGGTGACTCGACGGGCGCGAACAGTTGCTGTCGCAACTGTCTGGTCGTCGAGGTTCACCACTGCGACGTCGTCGGGATCCTGATCGGCGAAGATCCGGGCTTTGGCGTCCCGATAGGTGGCCAGATCCCTGTGGACGTCCAGATGGTCGGCCGCGAAGTTCAGCCAGGTCGCCACCCGCGGAGCGAAGTGACCGGAATGGGCCAGACGGAACGATGATGCCTCGACCACGAACACCGCTGCACCGGGCTGTTTGATCGCCTCGATGAGGGGGACCTCGGTGTTCCCAGCCGGCACTGCGTCGATTCCCGACGCCGTGAGCATCTGGGTGACAAGCATCGTGACGGTGGTCTTGCCATTCGTCCCGGTGATCGCCGCGATCGGTCGGTCATCCCACTCCCCGGCCAGATCGAACTCGCTCAGAACGGCGGTGCCCAGCGACGCGGCCACGGTCATGGCGGGATGCGCATCCGGTAATCCGGGCGTCGGCAACAGCGCTCCGACCGAGCCAAGGAGCCGTTCGATGTCGGCCGCCGAGGGGTGTTGGCACTCCAGCCCGAGCACCGAGGCGAAGTCATCGGCCGACTCGTCCCTGCCGTCGTCGGCCAGTACGACGTCGAACGAACGCTCGATCAACGCCGTGGCCACAGCACGATTCGTGACACCCAGCCCATAGAGCAGGAACGGTCCACGGTCCCGGGCCTCGGTCACTCGACTCATCGGGCCAGCTGTCCGGTGACGTCGAGGAAGTCGTAGTAGAAGAGGCCGATGCCCGCCGCGGTGCACGCCGCGGAGATCATCCAGAATCTGATGATGATGGTCGTCTCCGGCCACCCCGCCAGTTCGAAGTGGTGGTGTATCGGCGCCATGCGGAAGACCCGCCGACCAGTGGTGCGGAAGCTGATCACCTGGATGATCACCGAAAGCGTCTCGGCCACGAAGAGCGCGCCGATCAGGGGCAACAGGAGATTGGTATTGGTGGTCAGGGCCAGGCAGGCCAGCCCGGTGCCGATCGCCAACGAGCCGGTGTCGCCCATGAAGATCCGGGCCGGCGCGGCGTTCCACCAGAGGAACCCTGCGCACGCCCCCACCATGGCCGCGGCGATGACGGCCAGGTCCAGACCCTGCTTCAGGTCATAGATGTTGAGGTTGGCGTCGCTCGAATACCGGAAGGCCCAGAAACCGATCACCACGAAAGCGCTGAAGGCGAAGATCGACGACCCGGCCGCCAGCCCGTCCAGACCATCGGTCAGGTTGACGGCGTTGGACATCCCCGAGATGAGCAGCACCGCCCAGATGACCCAGCCGAACCGGCCGAGGTCCCAGCCGATCGAGTCCCACCGAGTGAAACTCAACTCCGTGTGCTGGCGGGTCTGGGTCACCAACAGGACTGCGAACGTCACCGCGACGGTGAGCAGGCCGAACATCTTGGCGCGCCTACCCAGCCCGAGGTTCCTCTCGGATCGGACCTTGATCAGGTCATCGACGAAACCCACGGCGCCCGCCCCGGCGATGGCGCCGACGACCAGCAGGCCGCGGACGGTGTAGATGCCCCGATAGGCGGCTGACACCAGGTAGCTCGACACTGCCGCCACCACGATGGCCGCTCCGCCCATGGTCGGCGTCCCGGCCTTGGTGGTGTGACCGGCCGGGACGTCCTCGTGGATCGGCTGGCCGAGGTGGAGGCGGGTCAGGAACCGGCTCAGGGCTCGCGTCCCGACCCAGGACACGATCAGGGCGAAGCCGGCAGCGAAGAAGATTCGGATCACCGAGGCGACCCGTAACCCAGAGCGACCAGGGCGGCTGCGGCCACCTCGCGGTCGTCGAACGTGGTGACGACCCCACCGATGTCCTGGGTCGTCTCGTGACCCTTACCTGCGATCACCACGACATCGCCGGGAACAGCCCGGGCCACGACCGACCGTATGGCCTCGGCCCGGTCCTCCACGGACGCCACCATCGGGTGGTCGGTGGTGATCACGATGCCGTCCAACACGTCCGACATGATGGTCGACGGGTCCTCCGATCTCGGGTTATCCGACGTGATGGTCACGTCATCGGCCAGTCGAGCGGCCGCTGCCCCCATGGCCGGACGCTTCGTGCGGTCGCGCTCACCGCCCGCACCGAACACCACCCGGAGCTGACCGGGGCCGAGTTCCCGGGCCGCAGTCAGCACCTGTTCCAGGGCATCAGGTGTGTGCGCGTAGTCGACCAACACGCAGAACGGCTGGCCCACGTCCACCGGGTCCAATCGCCCGGGCGGGGCAACCACCGAACCCAGTTGCCCGGCCACCAGTCCCGGATCCGCCCCCAGCGCCACGACGCACTCGGCTGCGACCAAGGCGTTCGAGGCATTGAACCGGCCGAGAAGCGGAAGCTGAATCACTTGTCCTCGCCAGCTCAGACGACTCCCTGCCGGCCCCGACCCGACCACTCTGTCCTCGAGGGTGACCGAGACAACCGCCGGCGACCCCTGGGCGGTTGCGGCATCCCGGAGCAGTCGTCCGTGCACGTCGTCGACGTTCAACACGGCGATCGGGGACCAGCCCGGCTCGAACAATCGCGCCTTGGCCGCGAAGTAGCGCTCCGGCGTCTCGTGGTAGTCGAGGTGGTCGATCCCCAGATTGGTGAAGGCACAGACCGCGAAGCGGGTTCCGTCCACTCGCCGGAGGTCGAGCGCATGCGACGAGACCTCCATGGCGACAGCCGACGAGCCTGCCGCCACGGCCGCGGCCAACATCCGGTGGAGATCGGTTCCCTCAGGTGTGGTCCGCTCACCGGTCAGCGTCCCGATGACCTGACACGGCCGGCCGAGTGCGTCGAGCAGTTGGGCGACCAGCGTGACCACCGTGGTCTTGCCGTTCGTGCCGGTGACACCGATCACGTCCAGATGCCGGGACGGGTCTCCCCAGATGATGCTCGCTGCGGGACCCATGGCCGCTCGAACATCGTCGACCACGATCTGGGGCAGGGCGTGACCGCCTCCCACAGCCGAGCCCACCAGGTGATCCACCAAGAGCGCCGACGCCCCACGGGTCACCGCCTGGTCGACAAAGGCGTGTCCGTCCACGGTGGCGCCCGGAACAGCGCAGAACAACGCGCCGGGTTCGACTCGGCGCGAATCATGAGTGGCATCGCGCACCACGACTGCGCCTGCTCCCGGAGCGCCCGACACGGCTCCGGAGACGCGCGACGCGATCTCGTCGACGGTGACCCCGTCATCGGGCTTCATGACTCAGCCCGTTCGACGTCCGCTGGGCGACGGACCCGCGCCAGGCGTCATGGTGGGCGGCGGCTCCGCCGGGAGCGCGTCTGGCGGGAGCGCGTCCGGGCGGAACACGTCGTCGTCGGTCAGCGGGTCGGCCAGTGGAACCGAACCGTCCGACCTCGGCGGCAGCACCGGAAGCCCGACAACGGGGGCGGCGACCACCGGAACTGCGGGCGGAGCCGGGATGGTGGTCGTCGAGGTGGTGGTGGTGGCACGTGCCGGTTGGGAGCGAACCGGCGCCGCTCCCGGGATGCGGAGCGCGTCGCCGGCGATCCCGTACCGACGCATGGACTCCTTGGCGAGGCGGTCGAAGACCGGACCGGCGGCGGTGGAGCCGTACACGTCGGTCTTCGGATTGTCGATCATCACCATGATCGAGATCTGGGGGTTGGAGGCCGGGAAGAAGCCGGCGAAACTGGCCGCGTACCTTCGCTGGCCGGCGGCGTTCAGATAACCGGACCCGTCGCCCCACGACTGATAGGAGGTCCCCGTCTTGGCGGCGATCGAGTAGCCGGGAATGGCCCATTGCTTGCCGGTCCCCTCCTCGATGACGTCCTGCAGCCCTGTCGTCACCTTGATGGCCGTGGCCTCGCTCACCACTCGTTCGTTGGCGGGCTGGGGAGCAGTGACCCGGCGGCCACGGGGGTCGGTCCAGGCATCGACCAGTCTCGGGGCGACGTAGACGCCGCGATTGGCAATGGTGTTGAACGCGCTCCAGACCTGCACCGGGGTCGCCGTGATCGATTGACCGATAGGAATCGAGCCGATGTCCGTCCCGCTCCACTCCCGCCGGAAGTAGCCCGTCTGTTCCTTCAGGAGTCCGAGGTCGGTCATCTTCCCGAACCGGAATCGATCGAGATAGGACAGGATCTTCTGGCGACCGAGGCGCTGGGCGAGCTTGATCGTTCCGACGTTCGAGGACTCAGCCAGAATCCGGGTGGCCGACATCAGCTCGGTCGGGTGCGAATGCGAGTCCCGGATGACCCGGTCGTACAACCGGATGGATGGCTCGACCAGCAACTGTTCGCCTGGCTCGGCGAGCCCCTCCTCGTAGACGCCGGCCATGGTGACGATCTTCATCACCGAACCCGGCTCGTAGGTCCGGACCGCTACGTTCAGCTTGGCCGGCCGGTAGCCGCCGTCCGCCGTGGTCACCATGTTCGCCACGGCCAGCATCTCGCCCGTGGCCGGTCGACCGACGATGACCGTGCCCGAACTGGCCTGCAGCTTCACCAACTGCTCGCCCAACACCTGCTCGGCCAGGAACTGCAGGTTTCGATCGAGGGACAACGTCACGTCCGAGCCGGCGTCGGGTCGATCGCTGATCTGCTCG
>Ga0105046_10002633_pt1 | contig 28350 bp, 25 predicted proteins | sample MAT03_FD_78385 | JGI IMG/M metagenome (GOLD analysis project Ga0105046, IMG submission 78385) | Freshwater microbial communities from Lake Fryxell liftoff mats and glacier meltwater in Antarctica - MAT-03 (megahit assembly) | ecosystem: Environmental > Aquatic > Freshwater > Ice > Liftoff... | reverse complement strand
TAACGTAAGATGATAAAGTAACTCTTGAAACTTTAAGTAATTTGAGAATTTCTTTGGATCTCATTATTGCAATTATAATAAATAAATTTATATACTTTTATATGGATTTACTACCCTGACAATATGCACCCATGTTTTTGTAAATAGTTTTGTAAATATTTTTCGTTTAGTGTAAGCATATATTCATATTGTTCGGTTGATAAAATATTATCGGGTGTAACTATTTTTATGTTTGATTTTGGTATATTATTGTGATCAATAATCGCATCATGTGTTTCTACATTAAAATCGTGATCATTGTAACCATCAAAAATATTCTGAATAAATTTATTAAAATTCGTTTCTACCATAGTCAAATGAAAACCATTCTGATCAGTGTCTTCAAATGGTACAGTAACCGAATCACCAAATATTTCTCGATAGTAATAAATCGTCAGACCACACCAATCATTTAGATTTAAATTTTTTCTTGTCCAGAATGATATTTTATCTGTTTCATTAAGGCCAGGTAATATGTTGTTTAGAACAATTGATTCGCATAATTTGCTCCCATATTTAATGGCATCAGATAAATTGGTTTGATCCATACGAATTATATTTTTATTACATTTTGATAATTTTCCTTTGATGCAATGTTTTTTCCAATATTCCGCCTCGATTTCTGATAATTTCCTTTCCAGAACATTTTTTGTATTGGTAAAAGATTTAATTGGATCTTTTTGGTGGTCTGCTTGTAAACCAACTATGGAGAATTCTTTATAAAAATCTAATAAATTGTTTCGGGGAGAATTTATTTTTTTGATAATTGATTGTTTATATATCTCCATTTGGATATTTTCCATTTTAAATTCCAATAAAAGTATAGCCATACGATAGTCTATTAAATAATAATAATTTGAACTCAGACCCGGACCAGCAATTCTGCGAACCAAAAAATCATCATTGCTGGGTATTTTTGCACGATTTTTTAGTATTAAATGATAGATACCATAATCGTATAAATATTTAATGAAATTTGTGGATAATGTCCATACAGCAACAGTAGCGGCTGCAACTAAGTGGAATGCAATGGCACTAGTTGCTAGAATAAATTGCCCAAAACCTCTAATAAATATTTTTTCTATAATGATTCTTAACAACGGGAAAAATTTAAATTCTTGATTGGATTCGGCATCAAAATCATAAATAAATATATTCCATAAATATTTAACCATTGCAATAACAGGAGACCATATTGGTGATGTCAATGTACCAATGGCACTAATGATAATATTTATTAAAACCAATAATGGATGACCAATAAAAATTATTCCAGTACCAAATAAACCTTTAAATAAATAATTCCAACAAATATTGATTATCCTAGTAATATTTTTGCTGAGTATTCCTGTTCCGGGTTTTTTTTCAAAATCATTTCGTGATTTAGAAATATTTTTCCAAAGTGATACAATTTTACCAAACCATGTGGCAAACTGATATTTATGTGTTGTATGACCATTTTCATAATTGACTACATAATCGGTATGAAAATCTTCTATGCCAAACAAAGATCTCAAACCAAACTTACCAAACATCATATTTGATAATAAAAAGTAGCATCCATTATTAAAATATTTTCCTGCACCCATAGCAACATTAACAATACGCCATCCAGGATACGATGTTTTATTTTTTATCTTACGATGTTTTACCAAATGATATCCACCATTAATATTTTCTACGGTCCAATATTCTGGGTTCCAAATGTTGAATTCATAATCAAAAATTCTCGATGGTACTGTTTCATTGTTTAATTCCATTTCAAGATTTGCATATTCCAAAGATTTTTTAGCGGATAAATGCGCATCAAATATATATTTTTCCTGTCCATGTAATTCATCGGAAATTGTAGCAAATAATTCATCAAGTGGATGATTTTGGCTCCATTCTTTTTCAAATTTTATTAACTGATTATCGAGCCATTCAGGAATGCGGGATAAAATTGGATTTATATTTTTTAGATACTGGGAATGAAATTTTAATGCTGAATTTTTATTTTGAAAATATTCGGAGAATTTGTTTCGCACCACACAAATAGATTTTATTAAATTGATTAAATAATTTGCTTCGGTTTTTGATAAATTACTTTCGATCAGGCGTAATATATCATTTTGCATTAAGATTATTTCTTCATTCGCAATCTTTTTAAGAATTTGTTTTCGTGATAATTCGTTATTGTTGAATTTATTATATAATTTTTGCCGTTGCTCGACTTGATTTTTATTCCATTTGTTTTTTAAATTTTGATATGGTTGTTCCAGAGATTTAATTATTTCGCGATATTTACTAACAATAATACCAATATAAATTTGGTCTGATGTCTCAAATATAATTTTTTTATTACCGTTGTTTTGTTGGTAGCACATAACTAATGCGTCAATAATAGATTGTTCTATAAATTCGGATAGCTTGGCATGAATGACATGGTCCGGATGTTTTTTTTGAGTATGTTTCCACCCCAAAAATTGTGACGGAATATCTAGTAGGCCGTTCCCAAATTCTTTTAAACTATTTAACAATGTAACATATTTTCCTTGATATATTCTTTTTGGAATATGAATAACTAGATGTTTACACATACTGGCTAACCCAGTGTATAATGATTCTTTAATATTATCAGTTCCTGATTGTAAAATTTTACTAATGAGCCATACATGATTATGTCCCTCAAATTTTAGACTTGGTACAGTAAATGTTCCGGTTTTTCGAAGTTGTCGCAGTTGTTCGTCATTTAGTACAATAGATTGACCATCTGTTCCAACAGAAAGTTCAGCACACTCATTAAAATTCGGTGGTTTTATTAAATTTTCAATATCAATTACTGGGTTATTTTCCGTAATAAATTTTGAATCAGGAATATCAAAATCAAAGGTTGATAAATCCCAATCCTCAATTTTATTTAAAACTGATTTAATTTCTTCAATAATTGTTGCAGACATTAATGATTTGAAAATATTATATGTATATAAACTGGATATACAGTTAATAAATTCAATTTTTTATAAATCAATTAGAATCGTACCATTTATAATTTTGCCAATTCTAGTACTGGAATCGGCCAGAATATCCAACAAATTTCCAATAATAATTATTTCATCAATCTTTGAATTTTCAATAAGAATTTTCCTTGGATTTTTATCATTATTATTTATAATTAATGTACCTATATCACATTTATTAAATTTAGTTTGATTCGATACTATTTCGATGTTTTCAATATTAGAATTAATGATATAAATTTGACCAACAATTGATGCCTTATTTTTGATGGATATTTTTTCGGCATATATTTCCCCATAACATAATAATTTTTCTATTGATACTGAGCGGATTTCAAGTCGTCCATAAACATTAAATTTATTAAAATTACCTATATCACCATAAACCGAACCATAAACTTTACAAATCTTACCAACAAATAATTTATGGAAATTAAGTGTACCATTTATAACTAGTTTTGATCCAATACGAGTTTTGGTTATGGTAATCGGACCAGTGTTAACAAAATCGTCAAGTATTTGATTTTTCACCGTTTTGGCATTGTCATTAAAATCATTTTGGTTTCCACCTGATAAATTTTTTATGTATTTATTGCAATTGGCATAATATATTACCATTTCCTTGAGCAATTTTTGGTTAAAATTTAAAATATAATCTTTGTCATCAATAATAAGCCATTTTGGAGAAATCGCATCGTCCTCGTAAACATAATCTTTTTCTTTATCAGTAACATATTTTTTAACTAAATAACACATGGCAATCGGATTAAAATATCCAGCCGCAAATGAAAATGTACTGTAACTCATAATAATATATTGCGCTTTGGTTAATAAATAAAAAGAATCAATATAATGGCTATTAAATAAAACTACCCTTGGATTATTTTTGAATTTATCAATTATATATTTTTCCACTAGCGCGATAGAATCGGTCATAACCAAAATTTCACTCAAATTTTTTTTGAGTAATTCATTGATTTGGTCAATATAATAATTTGGAGTATATATTGGTAGCATGTACGGTGTGTATTTTGTTTGTTTAAATTCTTCTAAACCATAACATAATTTGTCACCATATCGAATATGCACACAAGCATAATTACTATTCATTTGTACAATGTATTTTTCGTATATTTTACTGTCGAGTACTTTGGGATTAATTTCAAATAAATTTTTATCAAAATCATCAAAAGTTGAGTACATTAAATAGGCAAAACGATAAAGACCACTAAAACGAATATTTGTGAGTATTTTTTCTGGTAATTTATCCAAATCACTTATCCAGAGTTCCCCTATTGGTAATGATTTTTCAAGACGATAATATTTTTTCATATAAATATATTTAATTTTGGTGTATGATTTATAAAATATGTTACCAAAAAAAGGATCATCTGGATCGTCATGAATGGATTTATCAATTGCAAAATAAACATCCATGTTGTATTTATTTTTGAGATATATTGCGGAAATAAGATCAAATATTTTATTTCCAAATCCACTTGAACATCTAACATAGATCGCTGGTGAAGATAATGTTGTCATTATTATTATAATAACAAATTATAATAATAACAATGAATAGAAATATATTATACCATAATTATAATTAATGAATAAATTTAATACCTGATTCTTTTTTCATCTTCCAAGTAGATTCTAAATCCACATGACCACGATGGACTTTAAAACGCCGATTAGATAACGGAAAATGGATAACAATTCCTTCTACATTGGCCCATCGATTTGTGGAATCAGACTCAAACCATTTTTTTAGATAATCATAATTTAATTCTGGAGTATGTTCTGTAGGATAAGTAATTGAACCATGTATATTTATAATATGGTTATCATTTGAAAATCCATATTTATTCGAAATTTTGGAACCTAAAATTTCGACTGTCAGTAAATTATTACCTTGCAAAATTTCAGAACATAAAACACTTTTAACCTCAACATCTAGATTTCCAGAAAACACAGTTGTGAATAATTTTAATTCGGGACTTCCATTAATTCCATCAATAGCAGTTACGGCATATTTGTCATCAGCAAAATCATGCAGTATCGGTGTAAAACCAATAACATGATTGTATTCGATTTCCGGTTTATTATTTTCCGTCAACTGAAAAATATATAATGGAACAATTCTTTCGGATTTTCCTGATCCACGAATCATTTTTGTTACAAAACATTTGGAACCAGCAAAAATAGTACTCTCGCCATTGTTCACGACCATATCATAATTTCTACTTTTGAGCCTAATATCTTGTCTTCGCATCAACAGATAACTATCTTTTGAAACACAACAAATAATACCACATGTACCATCAGTTTTAGCAGTTATAGTATACGGTTCAGTGGCTATTAATTGTTGTGCTTCTAGTGAAATTTCTTTTAGTATTATTGATGGATTTTGCGTATCACGCGCAAACAATGATTCCGTTTTATTAATAACTGGTACTTGAATAAAATTATTATTTTTATTATTAGATTCCATTGTATAATATTAATAACCAAAACGAATTATATTTTGTGATACAAAATATATTTTATTCAATTTTTTTGTGTAAATAAAATTATACACGAAGCCAAAAGCCAATATTTTGACTACCAATTATTAGTCATAAAAATTGATAATCCTTAAACATTATATATATAATATTATAAGAATAAAATATTAATAGAATATATTAGCATGGTGCAGATTAAAATTATTAGACATTCAGAAAGATTAGATTATACTCATCCATTTTATTGGTTACTTTGTCTTGGACAATATTGGGCAGATTCTCCATTAACTACAAATGGGCATAAAATTGCCAATACTAAAGGAAAAGAAATGGCAGCCAATAATTTCAGTCCAAAGCATATATATACATCACCATATACCAGAACAATTGCAACATCTACCGAAATTAATTCATCATTCCCGCATTCCAAAATTGTAATTGAACCCTTGTTAGCAGAATATCAGCCTGGATTCAAACATCGAATAAATTTATATCCTGATGGTATACCAACGACTTTTAATGGCGAAATAACGGATTTTGCATACCCAGAATGTTATGAAAATTTTGGAAAGAGAGTGCAATATATAATATCAAAATTAATAGAAAAAAACAATAGTGATTTTATTGTAGTTACACATGGTGAGGTACTTAAAATATATATTAATTATTTGCAAACACTTTATCCTGGTTTAATGTTGGATCCTGGTACTACTCCATATCTAACTATTTTATCATTTGAGTATGATAAAACAAATAATAAAATTATCGAAAATACCGTTAGATTGGAATAATCAATTATTAATTATTATGTATCAAAATATATAATAATTATTTTAGATAGCGCTGGTAATTGTTGACCAAATTTTCTAAATCTATTCCGATAGCAATTTTATATGACATAGTATCAAAATTTATATCTTCAAAAAACCCGATTTCCCATAAATTAGAACTGGTTGCTTTAAATATTTCTTTTGGGCTCAAATTCGGTTTATTTTTAAATCGGAATAATTCTTTTAGTCTAGATGTTTTGATTAAAGTATTTTTACATTGTGGTGACATTTGTTTGTCATGTAAAATTTTATAATAAAGATCCCCAATATCTCCCGATTTTTGTACCAAATTGTATAAACGATCCGATATTCTATCCGAATCATGTACAATACCATAATTATAGTTAGAAGCAATGTAATAATACCTATATTTTTTAAAAACATCGTGTGCTTTTATTAAAATGCAATTCCTATCATCATCGTGTATTTCTGCTAAATTATTTGCATTGATAATTTTAGCATTCGGGCTTGGATAAAAAAAAGAAAAATAAGTTACATCTGTTTCGCCCATGTTTCCATTGCCGCCATCCAACGATTCGGTTGTTTTAATTTTTTTATCTCGGATAATTTTGGCAAGATTAATCGTGCGTGTACAATGAATTAGATATTTTACCATTATTTCTATAATTTTATTATAATACGTTACGATAAAATTATATCTTGTATTAATTTTGAAACCATGAACTAGATTCTTTGGTATCCTGTAATACAATACCAATTTCTGGCAATTTTAGATTTCTTTCAGTATCCAATATTTCAAATAATTTTTTTTTAATACCAATATCTAACCCTTTTTCTCGTGTCAGTGATCGAATACTATTGCGAGTTTCAATTAGCACATTCATAATATCGGATACGGACGTACTGGTTGATGTTTGATAAACAAAACCCAAAATATTTGTTAGATTTTGAAGCCAATCATAAATTTTACGAACCAAACTTTCATTTGCATTTCCAATATCAATATATGCATTAGTTTTGCCAATTAATTCGGCTAACAAACTGGTAATCGAATCAAAATTAAAAACAGATAATTCGGAAACTATTTTATTTTTATTTTTTTCAAACAAACCCAAAAGTCCAAATTCCGTTTCCTTGTATGTTACATTTTTTTTGTCAAATGGATAATTAACTATTCTATTAAAAAAATTTGTTATCATCACATCAAAATTTTTGGCTTGTTCCATAGTATTATCATCAAAATCCATTTGGTCAGTCCATTTATGTAAAATAAATAACCATCTTAATTGATTTGTGGTGATATATTTCAATGCTTCATCAATTGTAGTAAAATTTTTTAGGGATTTGGACATTTTAAGACCTTTGATACACAAATGTCCAACATGGTGAAAATTATTTGACCATTCAACATACTGGGTTGAATTATTAGTATCAGGTTTAAATTTTGGATGATAATAAGCATGCGCTTGTAAACGTTCATTATGATGATGTGGAAATTTTAAATCGATTCCGCCAAAATGTATGTCCAGATCTTGGCCAATAGTTTGATGTATCATGGTTGAACATTCAATATGCCAACCTGGTCGTCCCCAAGATTTAATTACTTGTCCACCGAAACTAAATTCAGCATTAAAACCAATTTCTGATACTAATCTTCCTTTCCATAGGGCAAAATCTATTTTATTTCTTTTTTGTTGTAAAAGTGTTTTAGGTAATTCCGATTGGTAAGCAGATTCATCATCATCAACCAATCCGGCGAAATAATATCCTTCTTTTACATATGCATCGGTGTCAAAATAGACGGAACCATCACTTGTAACATATGCAAAACCATTATCAATAATTTTTTGAATGTACTCCGTAATTTTATCCAATACATCCGATACATGAATAATCGTATCGGGCAGTTTTATATTTAGTTTCGACATTGAATCAAAAAATGATTTTTCATATGTTTTGGCAACAACCATCCAATCCGTATTAGACTCGGCCGCTTTTTTAATAATCTTATCGTCAATATCCGTTATGTTCATCACCAAAAAAGTTTTTTTATTTAATAAATTTGTCATTACACGATTAATTAAATCTACAATCATGTATGTGCGTGCATGACCTAAATGCGAATCTGAATAAACAGTTGGACCACATACATACATTTTTATAATTTCCGTAAAATCAACAGGTCTGAATGATTTATCTGATTTTTGGTTTTCCATTTTTTTTTTATAGTATATTAAGTTAATACATTGAATATCTTTATAATTCAATTATTTGATGTTAATCGTCATTATGGTGATCGGTGTCTTTATAATTCAATTATTTGATGTTAATCGTCATTATGGTGATTGGTGTCTTTATAATTCAATTATTTGATGTTAATCGCCATTACGGCAACGGGTATTACTCGATCGGCATCCGCTGAAACGAGTTGTTCCAATCCATAAACAATTCTGGTATTGCATCCATCATCATAAATACCTTTTATTGGTGCATTATGATTATTAAATTTACCACCAGGCGGAATTAGTTTCATTGTTCCCAAATATACAATGTTGATTAGCACATATGCATACGTTGTATTATCCGGAGTAGTATAATACATTGCTTTATCAAAAAATGGTGAACTATATATCCCGATTCCATAAGCAGATCCATGTGTTTTTTTTATGGCTACATTATTTTTATTTTTGTCACCAGGAATAATATATCCATTATCCAAAATAGAATTAACAGCATTTAAATTGGATGTTCCATGAAATGTTATAATTGGGTGACGTTTTTCTGTTTGTAATATTTGTGACATCATTTTAAATTTTTTTTCATCTAAATGAAATTGAATATCTTGGACCACACTTTTGGAATATTTTTTTCCAAATGTTAATTCAATAAAATTTAATTTATCGGATCTATTAGTAACCTGATCAAAAATTTCCTTAATAAATGTATCTTGATCATATGGATGTGTTTTATCGTGATTAATATTTTTTAGTTCAAACCAATTTCCCGGCATTAAATACATAAATTCATTATTATTAACCATTGTTCATAATAATAAACTTTTAACAAAATTTTATGTCACATAAATATTATTGTTCGTCAGTATTTTGCGCTAAAATTTCTTTAAATTCTTTCATAACCTCATCGAAAAGCACTTCGTAATTGTTTTTTTGTTCTGATTCCAAATCGGTATCCGATATAATAGTAATAGCGTCCTTAAATAAACTATATACGGAAGAGCAATTTTTTGAATAATTATTATTGTCACTATTTATTTTTTCCATATTATCAAAAATATCTACCATAATATCTTCAAACGTTTTTTTGATTCGTTTTGGTTGAGAAAGAGTCTTGTTAAACATATTATTTGGTGTCTCATCATTTTCTTTAGTATTAATCACAATATTGGCTCTATTTAACTCATCATTTAGCCCATCTTCCAAAATTGTATAATATTCTCGCGATTTCTTTTCAATTACTTCCATCCCAACACTTTCCATTTGTTGATATAATTTATTTGAAATGCGTGTCAGTTTATCGTCATTTGATTCTGTTCCACATACAAAATTAACATATTCCTCATAAATCTCTAGAAAACTTTCCTCGCTAATTGGTTCATATTCATCGGTAAAATATGTTTTAATATGATCAATTATTTCCTGTACCTTGTTATTGTGTGCCATTGTATTGTGATATGATATACTATAATATCATTAAATAATATTTAAATCAATCAATTTTTTATTAAATATTGTTTAAAAATTTAGTTATTTTTGTATATCCGCAACGACTACTCCATTTAAGTGCATAATTATTGTTAACGTTTATATTTGCTCCTTTTTCAACTAAATATTTAACAATATCATGATATCCTTTTCTTGCGCTCCATCTAAGTGCATATTCGGATGCCGCATGTATATTGGCACCATTTTCTACCAAACAAATAACCATTTTAATATGACCATTCCTCGCTGCCCATCTAAATGCATAATCATCATTTGCATGAACATCTGCACCATTTTTCAACAAAAAATAAACTAAATCAATGTGACCATTTTTAGCACTTTGTTTGAAAGCATCATCATTAGACGTATGTATGTCACAACCTTTTTCCATAAGATATTTAACAATTTCTAAATGACCATTGGTGGCAGCTTTTCTTAATCCGAAATTATTGTGAGAATGAATATTAATACCACTTTCTACTAAACTTTGTACCACTTCCAAATGACCCATTTCCGCAGTCCATCCCAGTAAATATTCATTATTAGTATGTACATCCGCACCGTTTTTAATTAACAAATTTACTATATTAGTGTGTCCATTTCTAGCTGCCAATACTAAAGCATGTTCATTATTTATGTGAATATTGACGCCATTTTTTATTAAAAAATTTACAATACCTACATGACCATATGCCGATCCTAATAATAAAGTACATGCATTATCCACTTGTATATCGGCACCATGTTCTACTAAATATTGTACAATATTTAACCGCCCATGTTCACAACTAATGCGTAATGCATAATCATTATTTGTGTGAATATTAGCTCCTTTTTTTATTACGAATTTAATTATGTCTAAACATCCATAAAATGCGGCCCATTCAAGAGTGTACTCGATATTTATTTTTTTTTTATTTGGACTATTTTCCAACAAAAATTTTAAAATAGGTAAATTATTATTTTGTATAGTGAAACTAAACACATCATCATTAATATGAATATTGGCACCTTTTCTAACCAAAAATTTAATCAATGCAAATAATTCATATTTACAAGCTTGTACCAAAAAGTCATTCATTAAATTTTTAATTTTATTGTTCCTAGCAAATTTTATCAAAAGAAATTTTAATTGTTTAATTTCTTCTAAATTATTTATCACTCCATTAAAATGATGGTTCAATTCCGATAACACGATAATGGATTTTAAATCTAAATTCATAATAACATGATAATCTGTATCAAACGTATTTGTTAAGTACATGCACCTATTAAATATATTACAATATAACATATTTAGTTGTCGTGCATAACTTTTTCAATTTTATTTTTGTGTGAATATTTATCTAACATAAACCTTACTCACATACATATCATAATATACTATTATGAGACCTACTAAATTTCCCGCTATTGATGATATAACAATGGTTATACCAACCAAAATTACCGATCTTGGCGTTTATGTTAATCTTATTGAATATGATAATATTGAAGGCCTAATTATATTAAGCGATTTATCAAGATCTAGATTTCGTTCCATTAATCGGGTCGTAACTATTGGCAAAAAATTTGCTGCTTGTGTGCAAACTGTTAACGATAAAAATAAAAATATTACACTTTCTAAAAAGCATGTTTCGGAAACGGATGCAAAAATATGTGATAATAATTATCGCATGCTTAAAACAATACAAGATTTTGTTAATCTTTATTCCAATAAAATACAAAGAGAAAACAATATTTCGATTCCAATTGATACAATATATCAAACATTTATTTGGAATATTTCAGATAATCCTGAAACTATCATAGCTTCATTGAAATTAGCATCAAAAGATTTTAATAGCATTTATGAAAATAAATTACAAAATATTGATTCGGTATGGATTGATTGTTTCCATAAAGCACTCGCCATCAAATTCAAGGAAAAGAATATTTTATTGGAAGCCATAATGGAAATTACTTGTATTGAAACATCTGGTATTAATATTATTAAAAATACATTGATAAATGCTTACGCAATGTCAAGCAATGATTTTCCTTTTAAAATTAAACTCGTAAAATCTCCATACTATTCCATAACTATAAAAACTGATAATAAAGAGGAAGCCATTAATATTATCAATAATGTTATTAATTTTATTAAATCGGATTTGGAAAAAAATAGCGCCACCATAAAAATCATTAAAATTCCAGAAATTGTTGTGGACAAAGAATTTGAACCAGAAAAATCCGATTCTGATGATTCCGAATCTGAAATTGACGAAGATAATTAGCCCGCATATCTTAATCCATACATATTATCAGATCTCACTAAGATATTATTAAAACATGTATTAAGTAGTGACTGTGGTTGGAATTCTTGATCGGTCAAACTAACAAAATAAAAACAAACTGAATCATTACCCTTATCTGAAGTGATTTTATTGTTATGTATTGCGTATATATTTATTCCATTATCCATTTGATCGGTGACGCAATCATTTTTGCAGACAACACCAATTTGAATTTGCGTAAGTGACGGCTTAAATTTGACACCATTACAAAATGAAATAAAGCCGTATTTGGACGGCGCTACACTTTCTATTGTACAATTATTTAGATATAATATGACACATTGAATTTTATCAACATTTTCCTTGTCACAAGAAAAATTATAAATTGTATCTTTGTTGGTTTCGGCAAAATTAAAAATTATTTTATTATTATTTTTTTGTGTGCAAACAAGTTTTGTTTTTTTTATACCTTTTTCGTATAATCCAATATTATTTTCGTTAGACATATACACATATTATTTATATTTACTGTGACAAAATAAACGCAAAATAACAATTCATATATACATATTATTTTTATTTCAATAAAAAATTTATTGGAATAAAAATTGGGTTGTATTAATTAATACCTTTTATTTATGTTTTTTGGATACATTTTTTACAGTTTTTTTTGGTGATGGTTTTTTATTTTTGGATTTTGTTTTGGATTGTGATTTTTTATTAACAGTTTTATTTCTTTTATTTTTGTTATTATAATCGCTATCTAAATCACTATCTAAATCACTATCTAAATCACTATCTAAATCGCTATCTAAATCGCTATCTAAATCGCTATCGTCATCTGTAGTATCATTTTTGATTAATTTTTTATTTTTGGATTTTGTTTTGGGTTGTGACTTTTTAGTTTTATTTTTAGTTTTATTTTTAGTTTTGTTTTTGTTATTATTATCCAAATCACTGTCTAAATCAATTTCGGAGTCACTATCTGAGACATCAATAATTTCACTATCTGAATCCGAATCAGATTGTATTTTTTTATTTTTTTTGATGGATTTTTTATTCACGATTTTTTCTTGTGTATTATCATTCACATCTACAATATCTGGTTGTAATTTATTATCGTTGATTTTTTTCGAAAGATCTCCCAATTTAATTGGTTTGTATGTTTTATTTACTAAACTTTTATACAAATCAGGAAAAAAAGTTTTAAATGATTTGTCAGATTTAAGATTATCAATACTATCTTTTGCTAATTTTTTCGTTTGATCGGATGTTGATTTCATACTACCAATACCACCGTCATATGGATCACACATTAAAGAAATAAATCCTTTCAATACGGTTTCGATATTATTCACTGGTGTCCATGATTCCGGATGAAATGCAGTTGATGTTGTACATATTCCACGACTTCCATTTGGAATAGGATACGATTCGGGAGTGAAACGACCACTTGGTGTAATCATGTGAATATTCGGAGGTTTTAGTGGATGATCATTATTAAGTCGAATCATTCCATGATATAATCCACCCTCAAAAGGAGTATCTTCTGGTCCTGGTAAAATAAAATGAACCTTATAATAGTCATTTTCTTCGGGTGCAATATATATACCAAATTCATTTTTTAAATTTTTCATACCATCAAAAATATCTTTAATGACACGTTTATTGATTGTAGTTGACATGAATGTATCCGAATGTATATATAATGATGTGTGTATTGCTTTAAATAATTTTGGTTACGGCAATTTAATATTCAATTTTTATTAATCAATTATTTTAACAAAATTCGGCTCTCTCAAAAAATACATATATTTTCAGTTTGTTTCATATTATCGTGCCAAGAAATCATCTTGCTAGTATTCGAATCTGTCCATTAACCGCAATGGATGTATTTTTGTTAGTACAAATTGAATAAACAGATTCTGGTTTTACTTTTATTTGTTCAGCACCTGGTATCTTTTTAGCCTTTTGTTGTTGCCACTAGAGTGAAAATATGATTGACATATGTATCAACAGTGGGATTGTGAATAATACTAGCCACAATTTTGAATACAAAACAACGCATATATTTTTAGAGAGCCGTACCATCCGAGAAGCACTAAAAACATTATTTAGCCTATAATGGGTTGCCTTTTGGCTTATTTTTATTTTATCGTTCAATTCTAAAAAAAAGATGCGTATTTTTGTAATAAACAATTAAATATTTTGGATAGAGCGTCTTTAAAGAGTTATGTATTTTTGAAAATCTTACTTCAATATAGTTATAACAGAATGTCATGTCATATTGGCCAAAATATGGAACAAACAGTTTTGGGTAGAACAAATGGTTCTTTTGCTACTTTGGATACAGCATTTGATCAATCCCCACACATGAGTGATTTTCAAAACAGATTAATGAATCATAATCCGTTACTTTCACAACACTTTGCGGATAATCAAAATGTTGCTATCTGTTCTTCACCCCATTCCGGAATGTTAATTTCACCACAATCAGAAGAGAAAATTAATCATAATGTAGATGTAATGGTTGGTGCGCTTTACAATAGAAATGCTGATTTCATGAATCAAAACGCCAGTCCATCTATTAAAATGGGCGGCGTTAATATTCCCCTAAACCGAACACAACGTTATACATCACAACAACATGGTTCAGAATTATTGGAAAATTTTAATTTAGAACAGGATGCACGTAATGTTTGGGAAAATACTAATCAAACTTCCCAAAATATAACTGGCATGAGTTTTTTGAAATTTGTATTGTTACTATTTTTGATAGCACTATTTATTTACGGTATATATTGGTTGTTTAATCAGGGCAGAAAAAATAAAAATATTATGTCCGAATCCATTATAACAGATCCGGGTACCACCATTAAAATAGAAAAAATTTAAAGAAATAGCGTTAATTTTTAATTTTTGATATTACAATAATATCAAAAATTAAAAACTCTAAAATAGTTTTTTTCTATTGTCATGCGATTTGCTAGGCAATAATCCATGATCCAATGAACAACACCAATCATCATGCAAGAAATAACTAAAATGTAAATATAATGATAAGGAATAAAATTCTTTATTTATTTTTTCTTTATTATATTTTTTGTTGGTAATTGCGGTTTCAATTTCTTTTTCTGTTATTTTTTGTTGATCAAATGCTTTTACTAACGATTGTTTATTTTTTTTAAGATTTTCTTGCATCGCTTTCATTGTATCCTTATCTTTTTGTGTTAATATTTCTTTTTCTTGGATTTTGATAGTCGATTTAAGAGTTTGGATTAATGCGTTAGTATTTTCCATTGTATGTAAATGTTGCGAATGTTGTTTATCCAAAATTTTGTTTTTTTCATATTCTTTTGAGATATTATTCATAACTGGTTCTAATTTCACTAGAAATGCTTTTATTTTTTGTCGAATGGTAGGTTTATTATTATTTATTATTTTATTTGTTTGCAAATTATCAATACCCGGACCACAACTAGTTTCTGGACCAATAATAATATATGATAATGCGATGTTAAGAAAATAATGTGATAATATTTCTTTGAAACCAAAAAAATCATCAGTTATGCACATAGTATCTAATTTACCGACTTCTACCAGTATTAAATCCACCAAAATATTCCAATCATCTCTTAATTCCATAAATTTTTTTTGGAATTTATGCATGCGTTGATTATCTTCATTGCAAAAATCAGCAGATATTCTTTCTGTTGCTTTTATATTTATTTTTTCTTTCAGATTATGTATGATATGCGCCAATGAATTTATATCATGTGTCATAGTAATAGGATTTTTCCATCTTACCTCATTCCTTTCAACAGACAGACGCATATGGTCAACATTTCTTTCATGCTGATTATTATTGTTTGTGGATAAATTCGATATTGTAGGTGGTTTAGACCAAACACCCTTTGCGGGATTATCTTGTCCGCATATAATAGGTTGTTCTGTAGAGGGTAATCTAATTTCACTCGAAAAATCATTACGTTCTGATCTATTTTCATTTCTAAAATCATTGCGATCAAATGATAAATTTGTTGTCTGATTTTTTTCTTCAGCTTTTCCCGTAAAAATCGGTTTTTTGTTAAATAATGACGCGAAAGTTTTAGTTTTGCCTAAATCTATTTTAATTTCAAGTTCCATTTTTTGTTATAGTATTTGTTAGATAAATAAAAATGTTTTTTTGACACAAGTATCTGTATAATTATAGAGTATATATTATCGGTAGGTGGTGATATTTTCAATTTTTTGAGAGTTTTATTTTTGATTAAATAATCAAATTATCATAATGATATAATTCTTTAATCATTTTGTCAATTTTATAAGAATTTCTTTTTAGTATTTTATGCAGAGTGCGATAAGAAATTCTTATACTTTCTGGTATTTGGTCAAAAATATTTTTATCATATTGGCATAATCTGTTAATAGTTTCCTTACATAATAATTTTTTGTTTTTATCCATATTATCAAATTCGTGGTTTTCTAATTTTTTGCTTAAATTTTCGATATGAATAATTATGTCTTCCTTACCAATTAAATCAAATTTAAATTTATCAAAACGATCCAATAATGCATCAAATCGTTTGTCCACATTTAAAAATATTTCATTAAAATTATTCGTATTAAAAATTAAAACATATTTTCGCGTGTCAGGTAAAATTTGTCCTTCAAGTAGTTTATACAATTGATCTAAAAATTCCATTCTGATTTGCATTTTTTTATCATTTTCTTCACTCTGTGATAATTTATCATGTGATTCTGTTTCGATATTTTTTTCGCCAGAAATTTGTTTTTTTGTTCTGGCTTCGTCACGTAATTTATGTATTTGGTTTGATATATAACTTTCTAACCATTTATCAATTTCATCAAATATTATTAGAATATAATTGAATTCGCAATCTATTTTTTTATTACTAGTGTTTGATATTTGCCTGTCCAAATTTGTTACAAGTTCTTGAAAATTAATATTGGATGCTTGAACCAAATTACAAATAAATATTCTATCAAATATGCCGGATAATGCGATATAATTACCAAATGTTGTTTTTCCTGTACCTGGTGGACCATCAAAATTAACACAATATGGTGATGATGATGTATTTAAAATAGTATCCACCAAAAAATAATTTTTGATTGATTCTTCAAGTTTCAAATAGTTTTCCGTTGGAAATGCATAAGCAGAATGAACTGGTTCAATTCTAATAACATTCGATTGTGTAATAATTATTTTGGATATAATTGTCTTTCCACCAAAAACTATTTCTTGATTTTTATGTAAAAGATCATCCATATACCGAATTATGGATGAAACATTTGGTATCGCAAATGTAATTTTATGTGTCGATATTATGGTTTTAATTAGATATCTTCCTTCGTTATAATAGTAAACCGATGGTTGCGAAATAAATATAGATTTTTGTTCTAAAAAATTGGTCAAAGTATTGATTGCGATATAATTATTTTTGTACATCCATTTGTTACATACTTGTACTAGATCGTATTTAACCTCCGAAAATTTCATATATTGATATCCATATTTAAAAAAGTTAAGATTTGTAAATTTGAATTTGTCCAAATAGGTTTTTGAATCTTCTAACACCATTTTTACAACTACCAATATAACCATATTACGGATCATTAACATAATAGTTTTTAGATCAAATTTTGTATTTTTTGAAAACAATAATGAAATAAATGCTTCAACTATTGCTCCATTTGTATGAAGCCCAATTAAATGACCATAATCAGGACCAACAATTAAACTTTTATTGTTAGACGTATCAATATTTTGATTGGTTTGCATAGTATCTAACAAAAATTAATTAATTAATGCTTTTTTTATTAGTATATCAGTGAGGGTATTACATAATCAATTTTTTATCAAAAAAACAAAATTTAAAAAAAATTGCATATCGGACTCCCTACAATAACTTAAAACCTATACTTATTATAATAAGCAGATGGCCGAATGGTTAAAAAATATATGTCTTAGTCCATTTAAATTTGGACTAGATAAAGCTAATTTCGTTGCTGTAAATGCCATTTCATTGATATTTAATTTGTACGGCCAACGACTACTAAAAATGGAAATGGATCAAATTATAAAATCAAATGAATGCAAAAATGATCGTGATATTTTTTATTTGTATCCGTTATTGTTGAAAGAAATTGAACAAGACGTTGGACTTAATACAATTAAAATTATAGAAGGCACAATTAATGATTTAGTTTTTTCAGTACCATGGAAAGCTATATTAACTGAGTTAACCGAAATTACTATTCCAAATATCAGTTTAACAGTCTCCATTTCGCAAAATTCTGAAAGTATTTATTTGAGTGCTCTTGAAAATACAAATTCTTATTTTGCCGCAAGTAAAATAATCGACAAAAATCAAGATTTATTGAATGCATATAAAGAAATTAATCAATTATTGATACAATTTTTTAATAGAATCAATATGGAAATTAAATTAATAGAAATCACATTATTAAATCATTTTAAAATTACCATACACAATACCACGTATAATAATAATAATAATATTAGTATCAATAATTTTTTGATTTATTCTTTTGGAAAAAATCCGATTAAGTTACTTGAAATGAAAAATATTATTATTGACACAAAAAATATTGATATTACGATTCAGGAAATTATGGTGGATCCAGCATTGGTTCGATATATACCCGATTTCTACACGGAAAAATCCGAAAATAATCTTAAATTAAATTTATTGGTTGATACTTTCATAATGGACAAATTAATTGCAAAAAATATTGGATTAAATATTTGTACTGGCACAGTAATAGTTAATAAATTATCATATTTTGAGATTGATGATTTTATTTTATTTCAAGGAAATGATTCATCGGAGAATAGTTTACTAACACTAGATATTCAAAATAATACTCTTTGTTTTAATAAATCATTAGAAATAAAAATTGGAAATATTTATGGATTAATAGCATATATTAAATTTTATTCTGGCGCAATAAAAACTCTCGGTGATAAATTAATTGTAATTTCTCTGGATGAATCATTGCAAGAATCATCGGAAAAATCCCTGAAAAAAAAATTTCTCCAAATAAACGATATTTCTACAAATATTGTATATGGGGATGATATATTTAAGATAGATACAAATAGTATAATAATTGGTAATGATTTAGAAATATTTAATACTAAAATCGAACACGGTGATGTTATTTGTATATTTGATAAAATAATTTCCAGTAATGAAAATAAAATTATTTTTATTGATACCATATTACAGTCACCACAATTTAATGCATTATCCAAAACAATAAAAGTGATAAAAACTAATAAAACTGTGGACATATTGGCTATGCATGCACGAGTTACTAATATTTTACAAATTATTAATTTTGCAACTAACACCATTAATAAATTTACTATTAAAACTGAACCATTAAATACCACAAAATTACACCTACCAGAACCCGATTTATCAGCAAGTATGATGGATTTGGCTCCATCATTAGATTTCTTGGAAGAAGTACCTAATGCCGATCCAACATTAATCAATCTTGGAATTCAAGAATCGGGTGTATTTTTTGAATATGAAAAAGTAAATTTTGGTGTTTGTATCAATAGCGCCAATATTTGTTTTAATACAAAATCGGCTACAGATATTGCGCTTGATATACTAATGAATGAATATTTAGTCGCAAAAATATGTGCAGAATATATATCAGAAAAATATATATCAGCGTCCATGATAAAACTATTTTTAGATCCAGAAATATTTGATAAATTTAATTATTTATTTGGGACTTTAACACCAGAAACAGAAAAGGAAGCAGAACCAGAATTCGAAATTTCACCAGAAGCAATTAAACAATTACAAGAAGCTTTGGAAAGAAGTATGGTATCACAAAATATTTTTCAATTAGAAAAAACCTTAAACGAAACAACCAAAAATATATTATCATCGGACATTTTAACTAAACAAATTATTGCTCCTTTAATAAATATGCCAAGTATTAAAATATTAACAACAACATTAGCAAATCTTCGTTCTGCAATTATAGATGATTACAATGTACAACAAAATGATCCAAAAGGATTAAATCTAAAATTGCTAATAAATTCTATTCATGTGCATTTATTTGATAAATTGCCCAAACAAAAAACAGATTCGGAAAATAGCACCGCATTTTTGTGTGTTGTCATCAAAGAAATTTTATTTAATAAAATAATCGAAGAAATTGTAGAAACGAAAACGGATAATCCTACTATACGAATAATGGAACGTGCGTATTCTCCATCCAAAATTCAAAATAAGTATTTTTTAAAAATTAAAACTGGTGCGGTTATAGATACGATATCTCGTTATCCGCAGTGGAAATATTTTATTAAATTTGCCGAAAATAATATGATTGATATTGGTGCCGTATTATGTGGAGATTCTTTACGTGCAAGTATTTATTTAGCACCATTATCAATAAATATACGTGAAGAAACTCTATTAAGGTTATTGGCTTTTTTTTCGAATTCACACCACATACCCAAAAACAATAAACAAATTTTCATTGAATATTTTTATTTTAGTACAGTTGAAGCATCAGTTAATTATTATCCTATTATTATGAATCAAATCGGTACAGGTCAAGACATATTAACGATCAAAGATTTTAAACTAAAATTGGAACCACAAATAATTCGATACACAGATGGAATAGATAAACTTTTGAATATTATTGCTAATAAATGGAAAGATAATATTAATCCGGATAATATTTTACAATTTGTGCCACATATTAAATTAATTCAACCATACGCTATGCCAATTGTTTATCTCATACAAATAACCACCAAATATTTTAAATATGCTCATAACAAAAATAAAATTCGCGCCATTACCAAAAAAATTAATTCTGGAACAGATCTTATTAGTTGTTTAGTAACATATGGTATTAATCAAGTATGGGAACTATTTAATTAAATAATTATAATTAGTTAATTAAATATCGAATCGGATTAAGATTTATAAACTCGGAGTAATTGATCTTTAGTAAATGATTTTCTGCACATTGGACAAAATGTTATATCATTATGACAACAATTTTGACACATTACCATATGGCCACATGGAATTATAACCATATTAGCTGGCTCATCCATACATATTACACACAAACATTGTGTATCCGGTATCTGAATAGTTTTTGGTTTTGGACTACTAATTATTTTGTATTTTTTTCTTTTTTCATTAATATCACAAAGAAAAAAATCATTTAAATATGTTTTTCCAATATGAATATCCGTGCGATATCCATTTATTTTAGTATTAAATTGGTTATAAATAATAATTTTAAGAATATTACCCGCATCGGTAATACCTCGAAGAATAATTTTTGAATTATTTATTTTTCCGGTATCCAAATTAATTTTGGCATACAATAAACGTTTTTTTCTATAACAGCAACAATCACATTTATTTGTTTCCAGTTCCAAAAAATAATTTTCTTTTAAATTTAAAACATATCTTGCGCAATATGATTTTTTGGAATATACATATAATGCATGATTTATATTATATAATCTGTGCCAAAAAATCGAATTAATTTTTTTGGAATTTTTATCAGTGTCCAATAAATTACCCATTTATAAAAATTATTAATGGAATTAATCAATTGAATCTTTAAAATAATCAATTTTTTTAATTTGAGGATCCAGCCCATTGATTGAAAAAATTATCTGATTTTTCGATTTCCACATTTTTATTTTCTTGACTGTTATTTTTAATGCTAATCTGTTGTTTGGGCAAAGACATGTAATGCACTTTTTTTTACCTAAACTGTACATTAAATTTTAAAAATTAACATATATTTTTATACAGATTATATTGGTATTATTTAGTATATAATAGATTATTCAATCATGAATTACGATAATCCAGAATGTGCATTACTTATTTCATTGATACCAACAGAAAAATTGCTTTGCTTATCAAATAAAATTAATGCCGAGTTATCAAATCGCACTAGTAATGCTGAACCTAATGAAATTAGTATTCAAAAAAAAAACCGCACCATAAATATTTATGGTAAAAATATTGGAGCCATTTCTAGTAATATTATTCATATTTTTGAAAAATATGGCCCATGTTGTACCAAAAAAATTACACCACATGAAATTCATATTAAATATGATGACACAAGAGATGCTGATGATGCTTATTCTAACAAAAAAGAATTGGTGGTTCAAATAAAAAATCTAATGGAAAAACCTTGTTTACCAGATAATCATGATATTCGTGATACAATTGATATTAATATTCGCAAAAAAGAATTTTTATTGGGTATCAAAAATCTCATGGAAAAAAATCCTTATTTGCCTGGCAGTTATTAATTTTTTAATTGAATAATTAAATAATTAATAAATAATTGATCACTAATTTATTATTATTTAACATTTTTGCAATAGGGCAAGCCGGATTTTTTAACTTCTTGTTTAGTTGCACTGTTGGAACAACACGCCTTACCGTTGTGCATTACATCACATCCGGATGTTTGACTATTGAATGGAGCTGCACCAATAGCTCGACCAACTGGTTTGACAATTCCGTTTGTGACAATGAAATTCATTTTATTATTATTATTATTATTATTTGGTAATATGATGGCCAGATTAATTTATTTTCAATTTTTTATTAGTAACGTGAATGTAAATATATATCCCAAAAAAAATTAAATTAGTTATTTCAAAAAATTGAAATAATTAATATATTAATGATACTAATCTAGATAATCTAATTAATAAATAATTTTATTATCCGCATCATGGGTAAATCAACTGCCCAAAAAATACGCGAACAGGAGGCTGCATATCATGCTAAACAGGCAGCATATTATGCTCAGTTACAGTTACAATGTAAACCAGGACAAAAATTGATGACCTGTTCCACGTGTGGTAAAGTTATGCGGTTTCCAGAATGGCAGGTTGTGGTTGACCATTTGGTTCGTAACGGAAATTTTCCAGGACGTGGTGTGGTATCGCATCCGGGAGAAGTTTTTAGTTAAAAATCATGTGCACTGTAATAATTTATTTATCATATGATTTGTATAAAAACTATTAGGCATATCTATAAATTCTTATAGATATGCCTAATTATTTATTGTATTAATTAATTTCTTTTTTTTAAATCTCTCAGTAATTTAACTAAATCAACAAACAAATTGGCAAAATCCAAAAATAATTGAGCGGCATGCATAACAGGTGATCTACTTGTATTTTTTATTAAACTATGCGTATCCAAAATAATAAAACCAGAAAAAAGCATAACAGAAAAAAATGTCATCAATAATTCAATAAAAGTATTTTGAAAGAAAATATTCATTAAGCTTATGCAAATAATTGATGATAAACCGCTATAAAGTAATCCATACAGCGCAAACGTTGAATAATTTGTAGTAGTAAATGCTAAATAAGTAAGACCAATAAATACCAATAATGTTGATCCTAATGCTTCAACAATAATTGATGAATCGATCATATTTGTATATAATACCATTGGTCGCTGCGAAATTCCCATGGTTAATGCCATGGCAAATAATGCGTATGGAGATTCGGTTGTCATCATAATAAATAAACAAACAAAACTAATAATAAGAGACCCAATAACTATTCCCATACTGAAAGGAATATGCATTCCTACCAAAAAACAAACAATGCTTATGGTTAAAAGAAAATAAGTTTGCTGGACATTGGTTGATAAAAATGTGTTACGATTAGACATATTCATCATTTTTGGATAAGAATTAAATTATTTGGATAACTGTTATAAGCAATATATATTATAGCATTTTGATATTCAATTTTTTGTAGGCTTATTTTCTCACCGAATTATAGTTATATATGGCAAATTTTTGTGACTACGAACAAAATATCGAATTACCCGTTTTATTTTCATTACCGGCACAAAAATGGATACCTACACAAAAACATCCCTATCCCATGAATTTTGTTCAAGCACCATCCCCCAAACACCAAATCAATGTTTTTTATAATGGCAAGCCACAGTTACAGGGTTTGAGTACCGTGACTGGACCAATTATGTATCCTTTACGCGAAGTTTGCGCTAATCCTAAAAATGGTTGGGAAAGGAAACACACTATTTACCCGAAACAAAATAGTGCAATTGTTTATCCAACAACACATTCTATCCCAGGACCATTTTTACAATCATATATAGCGCTGCCAAATAAAATGTACCCATATTAAAAAATTGAATATTTAAAGTGTATGATTTTATGAAATAAATAATAATAGGTAATACAAACAAACATACCATGTCTAATGAAAATAGAAATGATTTTGATGGTCATGATGTAAATCTTTACGTATTTGCCCGTGCATTTACTCAACTTCTTTCAGATAATAATCCAGAATTTGTACCATTATCATATAATAATATTCAAAGTACACGATCGTCATCTTATTCTTTTCCTGGTGTCCAAAATTTAATAAATCGTTTTGAAAATAATACAACAGCTAGTGATCCTCATATTAATTATCGGACAGAAGAAGATGAAGAATCTTTTACCCCAGAAAATTTCCAAGAACCACATACAGTTGTTAATAATTTAATAAACTATTTTGAGAATATTGAATCATCAAACAGGGGACCATGTACAAATCCTAGAAGAAATATAGCATCAGAAACTGGTATGACAAGACATGATAGAATTGCTGCATTTGGATCCGGATCTGATCTTTGGTTCGAATCAAGAACATTTAATAGAATATTTGACGAAACACATGGTCATTTTGGTGAAATATCCGATCCGGGCAATACTTCGGATATCGAAGTATTACCACTAGATGAGGCTATACCAGCTACTCCAGATTTTTCATTGGATGGCGAAATACCAGATTTAGTCTCGGGAGACAATTTTAGAGAACCACATGCATCTACTCAAACCAAGAATGGACCATTATTTCATTTTGAAAAAAAAGAAAGTATCGTATTTTATCCAGAAACAAATAATTTATTAAATATTTTGGAGTATATTAAAATATATCGCGGATGTTATTTTAATTTTGAAAATCAATATCGTGACAATTTTGCTTATGGTAAAGGAGCTACACGACAAGTATATACGCATTTATGTAACGAATTAACAGATACTATAATGATCAATACACATCCATATTTTTTTGATATTAATGATAATTGTGAATTTTGGCAATTAGATGAAAATATTGAAAGTTTTGTAGTTTTTGTTGCAATGGTTATTAAATCTGGTTGTTTATTACCATTTCATTTTCCTCCTGCTTTATTGGAAATAATATGCCATAAAAAATTAAATTATGAGGAACTGGGATTTTTTATGGAAAAAATAAATCCGATTATATTTGAATCTGCCCAAAAAATTAATTCAATGGATTTTAAATTTTTGGACATTGGTTTTGATAACCATGAAGAATTTTATCATGCCCATATTATCGGACATACTGATGATAAAAAATTAAATATTTATAAAGCAATTTCCAAACATTTTGAACTATTTGATTCTTTTAATGATTATAAAATATCGGAAATTGATGAAAAATTTTCGGGATTATACACAATTACTTCCGATCATGTAATTCCATTGATTTCAATGAATAATCAAAAATATAATACTCAGTGGAAAAAATTTGTTAGGTCATTATCCGAACAAGAATTGAAACAAATGTTGATTACATTTGGTAATACATTGGCATTAAATCATCCATATTCGGTCAATATTAATTATAATATGAACACAGATATTAATATTATGACATGTTTACGGACAGTAAATATTAATGAAAAATTGTTTCAAAATGAGGAACATTTAAATAATTTGAGACAATATTTTTCTGGTTATGATCAAATTAGTGATGGTCATCGTGTGATTGAAGCGGGTACGCAACCACATATATTAGATTCTGACCACGGTCACGGCCCAAGGGTGATCGAAGTAGATTGAATATTATAATAATTTTATGTTAAAATTTTAATAAAAAATTATTTTATGTATCCATATTTTTATTTATTATTGGTTGTATTAGATTCATCCGTGGTACCTATTTCTTCTTCATATTCTTCACCTGTCAAAAGTTCATCAATATCGCGTTCATCCCCACTATCATGATATGATAAAGATTCTTCATCATTTGATATTTGATCACTGAATTGTAACATTGTGTCGAACTGTTCAATTAATCGATTTTTTTCCATATCTTCTTTTTGATTTTGTTCTTTAATTCGGGGATTATTGCAACTGTATTTAACCAAAATAGCGGCTGAATTTTTATAACCTTTTTGCAAACAATAATTAACACATTTATGATAATGTGTGAATACATCCGCACCAGCATTAATGAGTTGTTGTAAAATATCAGGATAATCACCTGATTTACAACACATCATCACAAATTTATCGTATAAACAAACATTTGCGCCATGATTCAATAAAAAACTAACAGATTCTAGGTGTCTTGATTTAATACTTTTGCGAAGAGGAAGTTCATCTTGATAATTAATATCAGCACCATTTTGCAATAATAAATCCATAATCGCCACATGACAATTTTCAGCAGCGTCACAAAGTGATCGATTTATGGCTTCACTTAAACCACGCACAACCGCTTCTATAACAAATAGTTCAACATCTCGAATTATTCCCTTATTGCAAGCGGATAATAATTGTTCGGCTACATAATTATCGCTTTCGACAGCAGCTAATTTTTTGAGTTGATGAAAATCTGTGGTTACGGTCATTGTTGATTTTATTAATGAATCCCAAGTCGGTACTGTTGGTGCGCTTTTATTCATTTGATTAAATACAGAACCATTAAAATATCGCTCTGCTTGTTTATTATAATTGTCCATTTATCGATAGAATTAAATTAATCAATTGTATTTTCAAATAAGATGAGATAAGAAGATTTTTATTCAATTTTTTTTATGTTTTGGCGAAGTTTATTTAAAATTTCTGTCATAACTGCTTTATTGGTTGCATCAATTTTGTTTTTATTTTGGTTAGCATATTCTTTGCATTGGCTATTATTGCAATATCTTTGAACACATTCTGGGGAAACATCGGGATGACATTGGATTCCATAAACATAATTTTGATACGTGTACAAATATGGCATTGTATCAAAATAATCCGATATATTTATTAGGGCATTCGGAATTATATAATCAATATGAGATCTAAAAATATTTTTATAATCCATAATTTTGGCATCATATCCAATATTCAATTTAGTAGAAGATTTAATTTGGCATCCAAGCGAAAAAGCAATTAATTGACAACCAAGGCAAATTCCAAACAATGGTTTTTTAGTTTCAATACATTTATTGATAAGTTTAACAACATCGTATAAATAAGGATATTGGTGTATTGATGTCACCGATTGATAACCACCAAGAATAATAACAATAGTATATTTGTTTAAATCTATTTCCGAAACATTGTATTCGTACGATTTAATAATTTCATATTCTTCGTCCAAATATTTAGGAATACAAGGAATATCTAATCCATTTTGGACGATAAGTAACATAATGTCTTTAAATATAGATGGGATTTTTTTTATGATGAACAGATGTAATATCCGCCACTTTTAAACTACATTTCCTCAATTTGTTCCAAACCAATCAAATCAAATAATTTGGTTATAACAAACATAACCAAATTTATCAGTCTAACTCGGTAATCATAAATGTGAATAATTTCGCCCTTATCGTTAAAATCAATACACCTGTCCTTTAAATAAAATTTACTTAATAAATTAACAAGATCATACAAATAATTACATAAATGATGTGGCGCTAATTGTGTAATAGTATCATTTATTATTTCTGGATACCTCGCTAATTTAAATGCCAAATTTCTTGATTCTATACTATCTAAAATTATATCACCATGCGCAATATTTTCTATATTCGGTATTTTCCTAATAATAGCTTTACACCTGGCCAATGCATACATTAAATAAACGGCTGTATTCC
>Ga0105046_10002629_pt1 | contig 28358 bp, 16 predicted proteins | sample MAT03_FD_78385 | JGI IMG/M metagenome (GOLD analysis project Ga0105046, IMG submission 78385) | Freshwater microbial communities from Lake Fryxell liftoff mats and glacier meltwater in Antarctica - MAT-03 (megahit assembly) | ecosystem: Environmental > Aquatic > Freshwater > Ice > Liftoff... | reverse complement strand
GTCACGGCGAAGGTGGGCCGCACACTGATCTCGAAACGCCGTGCCGCCTACGCCGAACACCGAAAAGCCCTCAAACGCGCAACATCCTAACTGGTATTGACTTAAAGAAAATCGCCAGACCAGCCTCACTCGGAGAGTGAGGTCTACTTTGTTAAATCGAGTGCCATTGGGCTAGCGCCTTGCCGCTCATTAAATCAACGCGCATTTTCTGAACAGTCTCGCCGACGTCGGCCGTGTTTATTGGGAATTTCTCACACTGGTGGAAGTTGAACAGCGAAAGGATCGATACACTTTCACGCCTCAGTCCGGACGAATGAAGCGTTTGGCAATATGGAACCGAGTTTGAAACAGGAACAGCCTCAACAAGACTTCCTGAAATATGGGTCGCCGCCGAAATCGAATTCGCCGGAGCGAGCCGGTGACGCGTCGGCCGAACGCGATCTGCGGAACGATACCGCGGTCGCGGATCTGCAGCCAGAATTTGGACCGATTCCGGATTTATCTCCCCGAATAACCGGCGAGCCTGTCCCGCTCTGGTCAGTGGAGGAAATGGTCTCAGACGCGGAAGCGGCGCAGGCCACACTTAACCCCGAACCGACTCACATTTCGTCCCACGCCAGTTTCCGGCGTCTGACCGTGGTGCTGATTATGGTCGGACTTGTGGGATTCGGCATTTACCGTTTTTACGAACGCCAACAGGGTGCCGTGGCGGCATCATTGCGGCAAAAGGCAGATCGCGCTCGACAACAGGGCCAGCAGGAACTCTATCTCCAGTATCTCCGTCAGTACATCGAATACAAAGGTCAGGATGTCGATGGCCTGGCCGAGCTTGCCACTGCAATGTCGAGTCAGGCGAGCACGACAACAGAGCGGGAGAGTTTGCTGACCATCCTGGACCGTGTCTGCAGACTCGCCCCTGATCGACACGACGCGCGACGCCAGCTTGTCGAAACTGCGATGTCACTGGGGCGCTACCATGACGCACGTTCGCATCTCAAATTACTGGAAGAAGCGCTGCCCGGCAATGGCGAACTGAAACTGCTTCTTGGTCGTTGTTACGAACAGGAGGAAGATTTTTCAGCGGCCATAGCAGAGTACCAGGCTTCGATTCAGTGTCTGCCCGAGCAACTCGACGCTTACGAAGCTCTGGCACGCCTGCTGAGAAATGAGCGTGAAGATGGCGAGCAGGTTTCCCGCATTCTGAATCAGATGGTTGTCGCCAACGGTCAATCGTCCGATGCGTTAATTCTTCGGTCCCGATTTCGACTGAGCGCAGGAGATATCAACGGAGCGGCCACAGACATTCGAAGAGCATGTGAACTGGCTCCGGATTCGCTTGCCGGGCATTTAATGGTCGTCCGGCTGGCGGCCATTAGCGGTATCACCAATTCCGCAGAACTGCAGAGCACGTACGACCTTTTGAAAAAGATGGTGGATTCGAATCCCGTGGATCTCCAGCTTTATCAGTCGCTGGCGTTGCTCGACATGAAGCTCGGACGATTGCCGCTCGCTGAGAAATGGCTGCGGCGCGGCCTCGAAATCCAGCCTGGCTGTCTTGCGGCGAGATTGCAGTTGAATGTCCTCCTCGTCAACACCATGAACTTTGAAGAAGCCCGGGTTCAGTTCGATCTGCCTGGCTCAGGCAATGCGACTTCGCTGCCAATCATCCATGCTGGCAAGTGCCTGCATGCATTCGTGCTGATGCAACATCAGAATTGGCACCGGGCCACGACGATGCTTAAGGAAGTCCGGCCCGAACTTTCGAACGAGCCACTGTTGCAAATGTGGACGAACTTCTGGCTGGCACAATGTTTCCATGAGATCCACGACAGCGATTCGGAAATTCAGCTGCTGCGTCGAATTCTGGATGACGACCCGTCTGCGCACCCGCCGCGGCGGGCACTGGCTCACGCGCTGGCCGCCAAAGGAAATCTGGATGATGCAATCGGCCATCTTTCGATGCACCGGAAGGAAGCGGCAGTTGCTCTTGAATTACTGCAAGTGACATTCAGAAAAACGCTCCGCGATTCTGCGACCAGCAGAAACTGGGATGTAGTCGATCAAGCGCTGGCACTGGCGGAGAAGAAAACACACCTATCCTGGGCAATGAGCCTGCTGAAGGCGAGAATCGATGAATCTCGTTCGGGTGCCGAGAACGCGATTCAACATTTGAAAGCGACCGTTGCCCGCTCTCCTGATGCACTGGAGGTTCAGCTGGTTCTGGTTTTAACAGCCCTGCGTAATGGAGACAATCAGCTGGCTCGCGAAACTCTGGAAACGGCGCGGCAACAATTCGGGGATGATGTGCGTATTGATTCAGCATGGATCCACTATTGGAGCTGGCAGGCCGCAGACTTCGCGCTGGCTCCCATGACTGCCATTGAGGGCAGTCTTGAAAAACGCCCCAAGACGGAACGTCTGCGACTTGGAGTCCAATTGGCGCGAGCCTGGGTTCTGCGCGGGGCGTACGAAAAAGCTGAGCTTCTGTGGCATCAGTTGGCCGCTCAGGAGCCTGCGAATCTGCAACTTCAACTGCTCGCATTTGAAAGCAGTCTGAATTCCGGGCACTGGGCTGCATCTGCTCGAGTCCTGCCACTGATCGAAGCCATAGAAGGCACGGCTGGCCCTTCTGCGGCGGTGTGCCGAGTTGCTGAACTGTTGACGCGCATTGAGTCAGGTGACGCCAGGGACACCGGCGAGGTTCGCGCTGCATTTCGCAGACTCCAGCAGTTGTGTCCGAACTGGTATTTGACGACCGCTTTGGAAGGGCGCGTGTGTCAGCTGGAGGGTCAGGACCGCCGCGCTGCAGAATGTTATCGGCTGGCACTTGAGAATGGGTCGCGCGATGTGGACGTGCTGTCGCGATTAGTGGCGCTGCTTTGCCGCACGAATCAATACAAGGATGCGGATCTGATATTACTGGAGTTTGAGCCAATTTGGGACGGACGGCGTTCGCAGATCGATCCCACTCGGGCATCCGACATCGCCGAGCGAGCCGGAAACGCCGAGCGAGCTCTCGCTCTGCTGGCTCGTAAATGGGTCAGGACGGATGTGCGAGAAGCCGAAAGGATGTCTGCGGGCAAGGTGAACATGTTTGCTGCCGAAATTCTCTTCAGTGACCCCGATCTCGAATACTGGTTAATCTTCGAGCCAGCCGCGAGCCCGGATGGAACGCCGTCGCGAACCCTTGGCTCGGTCGATTCACCTTTCCAGGGGTCGCTTCTGACCGAGGAACAAACTGCGTTTTTCAATGCCGCCGCGCTGAATGCCGGCAGCATCAATAATTGATCTTAAGGTTTGAAATTTCCATCACACATATTTAGCATGCTTCAGTTGGCGATCTATTTCTGTCGGGATCCCGATCATCCCGGTAACCAGAGCATTGCAGAACAAGTATTCAAAGCCGGTGTTTGGCATTGCAGCCAAAATTCGTCTTTGAGAAGATATGAGCATGACTGAATTCTGTTCGGAATTTTTAATGGAGCATTCTCCCAGATCCACCATCGCTGGAATTCGGTGCCAGTTACTTCGTCTTCACGAAGGACTGCTGGGGCGCGATACATTCCATCTTTTTGACAGGCTGGCTTCGATCGCCAGCGACATGTCAGAAACACAATTGTCGGCCGCGAAGGATCTATTGCGACACGCCAGATCCGATATCCCGTACTGGCAGTCACGACTGAAACACATCAATCCCTGCGTGTTCACATGGAGAGACCTGGATCTGATTCCCGTTTTGACTCGCGGGGAGATCGTTCGTCATCGTGAACAAATGCGGTGGCACGGCCCCGGAAAAGAACTGCTTCACAAATCGGGGGGGACCACCGATGACAACCTCATCTTTTACTGGGGTCGTGAGCGGCAATCGTGGGATAGGGCAACCAGAATGCGAGGCCTGGCCCGACTCGGAATTCACCCCGGTGATCGAGTGCTTCATATCTGGCCACGAGAGCCGAGCAGCGCTGCAGGGCGATTCCGTCGGGGACTACGCAGACTGAGAGATGCTGTTGTTGCAGATCCAGTGGTTGATCCCAGGCCGTGGACCGATGCGAACCTTGAACGACTGCTGAAGATCATCGACCGGTTCCGGCCGCAGGCAATTATTGCCTATCCGAGTTGGCTCATGCGCATCGCACGTTTCATCGAAGCTCGGTCAAGATCAACCGACGGCATTACGGACGTCATCCTGACGTGCGGTGAAGTTTTGTTCGATCATCAGCGAACGTATCTACAGGAGATCATGCAAACGCCGGTCTTTCAGGAATATGGCTCCCAGGACGCAGGGCTGATCGCACATGAAGATTCTGACAGGGTCCTTCGACTCAATCCTGAAACGATGGCGATCGAAATCTTAAGGGGAGGGCGTCGGGCCGAACCGGGAGAGTTGGGTGAGGTCGTCGTGACACACTTCTTCACGCCGCGCATGCCCTTCATTCGGTATGCCACCGGCGATGTCGCCCGGGCGTTCCACAGTGACGTGACATCTCCGTTTTCGCAGCCTGCGGTTTGTCCATTACCCGAAGGCCGCACAAGTGATCTTCTGCTCAGCGAAAACGGCGAATTGATCGCAACGCGACCGATCATCGAATCGCTGATGAAGACAACGGGAACCGATTTTTTCAGCCTGTACCAGCCAAACCCGGACAGCGTCAATGTCTTATGCGTGCCCCGGTGGGGCGTCGTACCTCAGGTCATTGCGAACGAAGTATTACAGAGTTATCTTGGCAAATCGGTCACGGTCATCGTGCAGCAGGGTGAATCCTTCCAGGAACTTCGAAGTGGCAAACACCGGTTTGTATGCAGTCCGGTTGCAGCGTCGAAGATTTCCCACGACAGCTCTTCGGGGCAGGAATTGTCGCGGTCCTGGCCGCAACAACTCGAACCCGCCGGACAACATTGAGGATGATTCCAATCCTGATATTCGGTGAGGACTGGGGGCGTCATAACTCAGGTTGCCAACGCATTACTTCTGAACTCCTCAGGCAGGGTCACGACATTACATGGGTCAACACTATCGGCACCCGCCGACCTCGAATTGACCGATATACGGTGCGGCGAGGACTCGGGAAACTGAAACAGTGGTGTCGTCATCGGCAACAGTTATCCTCCGAACTTGCTCCGGTAATCCTCTCTCCATTGATGTGGCCGTCACTTCACTTTCCCGTGGAACGTCGCCTGAATTCATTTGTTATCAATGCGCAGATCAGAAAGCATATCACGCGCCTGTCGGAGCCCCCAATCATCGTGTCGAAGGTGCCTCTGCCACTGGAACTGGTCGATCGGCTGCCAGCGAGACGCTGGGTATACTACTGTGTTGACCATATCGCGGAATGGCCAGGCAGCGATCACACGGCACTCGCGGAGATGGAATCGAATTTCATTGAGCGCGCAGATCGCATCATCGTCACCAGCCGGGAACTTCAGGAGCGACTTCAGCGTCTCGGACGCCAGCCAGTGCTGCTGAAACATGGCGTCGATCTCGATCTTTGGCAGCGACCCACGGATTTTCAGCTTCCTGAGTATGAACGACCCCTGATTGTATTCTGGGGATTGATTGATCGGCGAATCGACCAGGAAATCGTTCGGCATTTGAGTGAAAACCTTGACGCGGGCACGATCCTGCTGCTGGGTCCTCAGCAGATGCCGCCCCCCGGCCTGCTGAGGATTCCACATGTAGCTCATCATCCCGCAGTCGATTACGTCCATCTGCCTTCGGTCGGGAAATCTGCGGATGTCCTGATCATGCCCTATTGCCGCAACGAACTGACCCGTTTCATGCAACCGGTAAAACTGACGGAATATATGGCAACGGGAAAACCCGTGGTCGTGACTTCCATACCGGCAACTGAAGAATGGCGTGATTCGATATTTGTCGCGGAACATAAGGAGCAGTTCTTGATGCACGTGCGTCAGGCACTGGAGTGCGGGCTGCCGGACTCACATCGAAAGGCACGACAGCGGCTGAAGCAGGAAAGTTGGTCCGCCAAGGCCATGGAGTTCCTTGAGATCCTGGGCGACTAAGCATCGATCGAGAAATAAGTAGGACAGGATTCCAGCCTGTCGCGGACGCATATTTACTTCGCGCGGCCAGAAATGAGTTCGGCGAGCGGAGCGGCGTGAGCGCTCCGGTACCTCGTTTTCGTACCGGCAAGCTGACGCATGCCGCTCGCCAATTTTCTCACTCATGACCGGTTGAAGTATAATAATCTCGCTCCCGGTCAGTTTTCAGAATCTGACTCATTCTCCAAACCACGGTCAATCGCGGTTGGCAACGTTTTTTCGACTTTGCCAGAATGCTGAGCGATAGTGAAACGACCATAATTCGCTGCAGCAGCGAAAGAGTGAGCGAGAAGGACTTCGGCGTCGTTCCAGGCTCCGGGCGATTCGATAGACAACATCGATCGTATAGCGGTTAATCAACCACCTCCGTACAGCATTTTTGACAAAGTTTCGCGGCGAAGACCGCAGGTGTGACCATCCGCCGCTAAAACCGGCACCCAGATATCGCATGTTGCCCTTCAGATGCGGCAACTGGTCGAGCCATTCGGCCAATGTGGATCCATACCTCTGCCCGCTGACCACCACCTGATCAACCGTTTCCAGGGGAACCTGATGGAATCCATATGCGGACGGACAGTACAGCAGTCGCATGCCTCGGGCAGCCAGCCGAAACGCCATATCGGTGTCTTCAAGACATGGCAGGCCAGTCGTGAACGGACCTGCTTGCTCGAGGAACGTTCGCTTGACTGAGAGGTTCGCAGTGGTCAACCATTCAGCTGGCCCCCATCTTTCGTCTCCCGTCACTGACGCAGCTGGATTCAGAAGATCGACATCTGAAGCACGGGTCGCCACACCTCCCAGAACCACGAATTCCAGTTCGAGATGCCGGTGGTGAAGATGCAAATGCTTTTCTACCAGACCGGAGCTCGCGACAATGTCCGAATCCAGCATCAGGATCAGCGGAGCACGACTCTCTTGTACCCCACGATTACTCGCGGCTCCCTTAAACTGATGATCCTGGAAATAGTATCGGATTTGAGGTCCATCGGCGCGGCAGAAACCCTCAACAACCCGAGCCGTTTCATCTTCGGATCCATCATCGACCACAACGATCTCAAACCGTTCACTGGAAAGAGATTGTTGCAGCAAAGATTCCAGTGTCTGTGCAAGAACCTCAGCGCGATTCAAGGTCGGAATGATGACACTGATCTGCGGATTCCGGTTGGCGTCGAAGAGATCCAATTTGCCTACCCTTAACGCGTGCTCTGCCCACATCCCAGTCTTGCCCGTCACTCCTTGGCGGGAAGACCCTCGTCGGAGGCACGAGCAACATTGGTGCGCGCATCCAACAGTGCGGGAATCGAAGTCGTGGTCAAATTTCCCATACTCGCATCCCAATCGCAAGCAAATCATTCTATGATCCGTAGATCAGTTCCAGCAAGGGTGAAAGACGATTGTCATCATGAAACCACGCGAAATGACTCCCGATACTCAAGAGCCTCGACTGATTCAGCTGAAGATCGGCTCCAAGCGCTACTCAATCGCCACCGACGATGAATACCTTCGGAGCAACGGCCCTGGTTTGAAGGTTCGAATAAAGAATTCGCTGAAAGCACTGGTCGGAGGAAACACATTCGAACCGCGAATGACGCGCCTCTTTTCAACCCTGATCCAGCCTACAGATACCGTACTTGACATTGGTGCGAACATAGGGTGTACCACATTGCTCTTCAGCGAACGCGGTTCTCACGTACACGCGTTCGAACCTTTGGGAAAGACATTCGCTCTTCTCAGGCGAAACGTTGAAGTCAACGTGCGGGGCAATATCAAAATTCATCATTGCGCGCTGGGTGACGAGAACAAAAACGCAGAGATCTGTTTCTCTGATACAAATCGATCTATCGCGTTTGTCCTTGATAGAACAAGTCGTGATGACAGAGGGACGTCTCCCATCACTGTTCGTCGACTTGACGATATGCTTCCAGAATTAAGAATAGATAGCCTCAACTTCATGAAGATTGATGTGGAGGGCTACGAAATGCGAGTTCTGAACGGCGCTCGCAAGACTCTGGCGAAGTACAATCCCGTCGTCGAAATGGAATTCGTTGCATGGTGCCTGGATGTGCAGCAGCGCACAACGCTTCCTGATTTTTCAGACCTTGTCACGGAACTATTTCCCATCGTGTATGTCGTTGATGGGAGAAGATATATTGACATTCATACTACTCGCGGTCGATACGAGGCAATGGCTCAGAACATGTTCCACCACAGGTATAAAGAACTCGTCTGCGCATACGTTCCAGATCAACTTGTGAAGTTTTCATCCTTTTATACTGATGCCACGCCGAGGTAGAAGCAACACCCCAAGAGTGCGGCACCCTGCCCTATGCCCCCGGGAAACGGTTGTGAAATTGGAAAATGGTTTGAGGGGGAGAGGGGACAATCGCAAGACACTTGCTACGTCATTCCTGACCGCGTGAAGTAGAGTTGGCAGAGCCAGTGGCACACAGTGTGTTAGTAGTGAAATCCCCGAAATCACTTCAGCTTCGCGTTGAGTTCCTCAAACACGCTGCGTTCCAGGGGATGGATGCCTTTCAGGTGCAGCCCCAGGGACATGCTTTCCCGCCACGCCGCTCCGGCTGCAACGGTGTCGCCAGCCATCAGGTGGGCCTGAGCCAGATGAAACTTGTTTGTCGCAGTGGGATTGTCAGCAATTGCCAGTTCAAGGTCGTGAATCGCTTTGCCAGCGTCACCTTCCGCAAGATAGACCGTCGCCCGTGTGTCCAGCAGGAATGACAACGGCCCGTTCATCTCAATGGCTCGATTCATGAATTGGATGGCCTCACCGGTTTCGTGGCGATGCAATGCCAGCAGCAGTGCCAGTTCATTGGAGGCCAGCATCGCCAGCACTGGCTGGGTTGCTTTCTCAATGGCACGTCGATACATGGTTTCCGCATCGACATAGTTGCCTGCCAGGTGGGCAGCGTTCCCCTGTTGAAACAACAATTCCGCCGATTCCGGATCACGCAGCAGCGCCGCCTGAATCCAGCGTTGAACCTGTTGAAACTGCTCCGGAGTTGCCTCGCGAGTGCGCAGCAGTTCCACGCATGTGGCGGCAACGACCTGCGACGGAGCCTTCTGCCACGCGGATTCGCACAGCGAGAATGCTTCGTCCGATTGCCAGTTTCGGCCCAGGAACCGGATCAGGTCCACGATACGTTCCGGTTTGCGGCTGGCGGCGTCCCGATACATTTCTTCCGCCGCCTTCGCCAGCGGCTCCGCCATCTGCGGTCGCCCTGACCTGTCAAACCCCGCTGCCAGTTCGGCCAGGATCGCGGCCACCTGCCCAATCTGCTGATCCTGTTGCGCGGGATCTTCGGATGGCTTGCTGGCCAGGTTCTGGAGCAGTTTCAGCGCCTCGTCCGCCTTGTTCTGCGCCGCCAGTGCTCTGGCCCGCAATTCGATGGTCTGAAACTGTTCTGGTTGCAGCTGTTCGAGTTTTTCGAGCCACACCATGACAGTTTCCGACGCTTCACCGTGTTGCAGCAGCAGGCGGACACACAGGGCAAGGTATTCCGCGTTGGTCCCGTGAGACTGCAGCAGAGCGGCCATGTACGCTCGGGCCTGTTTCACGTCATCCTCCGCCATGTACAGTCGGATCAAACTTACCTGGTCGTCCAGTGTCAGCTGGCTGCTTTCGTCGAGTGTCTCCAGAAGCCCGATTGCTTCCCGCCTCTGGCTGTGGGAAGGTCGAGTGGACAGTAACATAGCCTTCATGCGGCGGTCAGCGGCGGTCCCTCCCGTTTTCTCCAGGTTCTGTTCCAGCAGGGCGAGTCCTTCCTGAAACCCCGGATAACCGTGCCGCATTGTCAGCACCATGGCGGCAGCACGACGAGTTGATGTCGCGACACTGGCCGACGGGCTTACAGCGATGAGTCGGCGGAGCAGATCTTCGGCCTCCGGCCACCGGGCCTTGCTGAGGTAGAGTTGCGTGAGCGCCCACAGAACCTGTTCATTGTTGGGTTTGGCTTTCAAAGCCAGCTGGTACTGTTCCTCTGCCTCCTGCGTTTGATTCAGTGCCTGATAACACTGTCCGAGTGTGTACGGCGCATCTTCGACGGACAGTCGCGCACGCAGGTTGTTCATCTCCTGCTGTGCCTCCTCAGACCGACCGTTGCGGCCGAGGAACTGAATGAGGACGATCCATGGCTCGTCATGCTCGGGGGCAAGAGAGATGGCGCGACGCAGGGACTGCTCGGCCCGTTCGGATTGTCCGGCAGCCCACAGAATCTGCCCCAGCCACAGATGATCCCGATAGTCCGGGGACTCTGACGACACGGCCAGCTCAGCAAAGCGACTGGCCTGTTCCAGATCCTGAGAGCGAATTGACACCTCGGCGGCGACACGTCCCAACTCACCGGTTAACGACACGGTTGCGGCGCTCCTGAGTCGCTCCACGACGTCCGCCGCTTCTGAATAGCGTTTCTGCTTGTACAACAGTCGGATCAGTCGATTGAACACCTCCGGATCGGTCTCACCAAAATCAATCGCCCTGGTGTAGTGATCGATCGCCAGATCTTCATTTCCCGCGAGCGTTTCCAGCTGGGCCAGTTCCAGCGCGACTCGGGGCGAGCCCGGCATCTGAACCGCGACCTTGTTCAGCAGTTCACGCGCTTGTTCCACGGACCCCTGTTCCACGGCCACTTTGTCGGCCAGACCAGTGTTTGTGGACACGATCAATCGCTGAGCCTCTGCCAGACGCGTTTCCGGGCCATCGCTTCCGTCAATGCGTCGGATTTCCTGCAGCCAGCGTTCCGCTTCGTCGGTGGAGCCGGTTTGCAGGGCACCGGCATACAAGCTGTGGAGCACCTGCAGATCGTCTGGATTCTTCACCGCGACGGCCGTCAGATGCATCCGCCACCGATCAGTATCTCCGATGGCAGCTGCTGCGGCTGCAAACGAGCGCCACACATTCAGCTGGGCCGCACCGGAAAAGCCTGTGGCAGATTCTTCGAGTTCCTGTAATTTGGCCTTCGCCGTGTCACCCGTCAGCGCAGCCGCGTATCGAATGCGTGCCAGCAGGATTTCGACACGGTTGCCCAGTGTCTGCGCTGCGGTGACCATCACACTCTCTGCCTGGCTGATGCTGCCCATCTGGTAATGCGTCTCAGCCAGAGCGATCCGTAACCCGACATGGCCGGGATGACGCTCGATTCCCCGTTCCAGCAATTCCAGGGCCTGCGCGGCCTGATCCCGTGCGATCAGCATAAAAGAACGTACGACGAGTGAATTCTCAAGGTCCGTCCTGGCTGCAGTATCGAGCGCTGATTCGACGTCGTTCCAGTTCCGCTCGGACACCGGCAGTTGCAGTTTGCGCTGGATCAGCAGCCGGGCAATTTGAATATCGACGCCTGACAGATGCCTGACCTGACCATAATGCAACAGCGCATCATCGGTCCGTCCCAGGCGGGCCAGTGACCTGGCCAGGCCAAGTCGGGCGTCCTCAGACGATTCGTTCAGGTTCGTGGCTGTACGGTAGGCAGCGAGTTGCTGTTCCACATGCCCCAGATTCTCATAGCAATGTCCCAGACACAAATTCACCTGAGGCAGAAGCGTCGGAACAGATGCAGCGCTGTTGCGGACGGACTCAAATTTCCTGATCGCGTCCAGCCAGTGCCCGCCCATCATTGCGATTCGGGCCGCCAGATACTCTTCCAGAGGTCGTGCCAGCTTCAGTTCTCCAAGTCGGGCGATTTCAAGGCGAGCCTCTTCGAGTTTCGACTGCGCGATCAACATTTCTGCCAGCCGCCAGCCCAGCTGCAAATCTTCGGAACCGTCCTGAATGGCTTTTCGAAGTCGTTGCTCCGCCAAATCATAGCGGCCGCGATGCGCGTCAAGCTGCGCGACGGCGACGAGCAATCCAGCATCGCTGCTGTTTCGTTCCAGCGCGCGAATCAAACGCGCCTGCACCTGATCGAGTTGAAATTTCTTATTGCGATTTCCTGTCGAGGCGATGAGCCCCGCGACAAACTGCAGCACATCGGGATCTTCGGAACCGAAGTGCAGGGCTCGCAGCGCATCGGACTCCGCACTTTCGATCTGACCCTGCCGTTGATAAAACCGAGCCCGGCCCAGATAGGCCGCGTGCGAGTTCGTGCCTGACGTCACCATCTGATCCATCAGGTTCCGCGCCTTTTCCGCCTCATTCAGTCGCTGGTCCAGCAATTCCGCCAACTCTTCATAGGTGCTGAAGGTACGCGGTGCGCAGCGAATTGCATTCTCGTACGACCCAACGGCCTTCACGTTGTCGCCCATGGCCGTATAACTTCGCGCCAGCAGCAGATGTAACGAGTCATCATTCGGAGCGTTGGCCAGCAGGATTTTCAGATGCTCAATCGCATCCGAAAATCTGCCGCCGGACATCAACAGTTCCACCAGCCGTCGACGTAACTCGCGCTGTGTCGGATCATCTTTCAGTAACCGTTCCAGAAACAGAAAAGCTTCATACCGCTGATTCACCGTTTCGGCGACGTCTGTCAGTGCAAATGCCAGTTTTTCGCGTGTTTCTTTGTCTTCCGGTTCCAACAACAGGTAACTCTGCAGGTGCCCGATGGCTACGTTGGGCTGGTCGGCAGAGATTGCTTCGTCCGCTTGTTTCAGAAAATACGATCCCATCCGCCGCAGCTGATACTCGTGCAGGCCGTGGATCAATCCCAGCAGCACCACCAGCGTCGCCGTCGCCACGATGAGGAACCTGAAATTGACAGGCCGGAGACCCGAATCACGCGTGTGTCGCGCATAGCTCCCATCGTGGTGATCGTCCGTTTCGACAGTCACCGTCGTCGGCGGCTGCGAACGGTCTTCGTTGGAGCCTGGCAAAAAAATTGAGTGGTCCTGTCTCATTTTGTTTTCGGCAGTCCGTCACGGGAGCGTGGGCTTAGAAAAGAGGTCAAGAACCAAGAAGCAACCACGCACAAGTTATTGGGCATAATTCGTTTAACGGCGAGCCGGAGGAGTAGGCAAATTACCAGAAAACCGACGCCTTCGGCTTGCCGTTAAACGAAGAAACTTATGCACGGGTGCTTGGCTGCGAAGCGTCCTCTGGGCCATTTGGCTATTGGTTACGGTTAAAAAAGGGGTCAGGGTTAAAAAAGGGGTCAGGAACCAATAGTGCGGAGCACCCTCTGGGCCGTTTGGTTATTGGTTCCTGACCGCTTTTTTAACCCTCCAAGCCCAGGATGATATACGTCGAATCGCACCCGGTTAAAGGAGGAAAGGGCAAATTCAGTGCCCCCCGGCGAAACCTCTATGGCCCAGGAAACCCGAAGGCTGCGGGTTTTCAGGCAGATCATGGATGAAGTTCCGGATCCTTGCGGCGAGCAATCAGCATCGATCAGGTGCGTACTTGCTCATTCTGCACAAAAGCCCAAGGTTCTTCTCTCCCCTCGCATTGGATTTGCCATCATCGTTAATTTCCCACGGGGGGGGTTGGGGAGAATGGAGTTGACTTAGGGCAGAATCAGTATTAGGCGAAGGGCGCTAGCAGGCTGTCGATTTAATGGGTTTTCACAACCCGACACGTCAGTGAGGGATAAAATTACCAGCGTTTTTTCGCCAAATATCCCTCGCTGACGCTTCGGGTTGGGATTAAATCGACAGCCTGCTGGCGCCCTGCAGTAGATTAAGTCCACGCCGTTGTGGCGGAGGGCCATGGTGAGGGGGAACGTCGTTAACATTGGAATGCGTCAGAACCAGCGAATAACCCCCCTCAACCGGCCTATCGGCCACCTTCTCCCTCTTTGCTTTGTTCATTGCTACGCAGGATCCCTCAGGGCGTTTGAGCCCCGTGCGAGATTCTGGTCAGATCAAGGCGAGCAGAAAACTGTCAATCACAGGTTCGTCGGCCTCAAGTTGGCTAAAGGCCTGAACTTCACTGATCATCAGTTTTTCCCGGACCACGTCAGCGGAACGTTGCGGCCCCATGTTTTGATAAGACTTCGATTCAAGAGCCGGCTGATCTTCTGCTCCTCGTAGTACGGTTGAGAGGTCAACTTCAGGAAGTTGCTCCTCAGCCGTCGCCACATCCGCAAGCACCAGCACTTCAGATGGAAGTCTATCCAGCCCCAAACTCAAAGCCGCAGGATTTTGATGTGAAGGTTGGGTCAAACTCGTGATGCTGAAATAGACAGGGATCAACGTCCACGAAGTATAGAATGAATAACCACTTTCAACATGGATTCCTCTGGTCCAGACACGATACTTTGCGGCAGGCAGACTGTTAGGCAGCGTGACTGTGGGTCCGGGAGCGCTGGAATCACGAAAGACTGGATTCTGCCCTGGACCATCGACGGTCTCTACATAGACGTCGAACAGCATGACACCGGGGACACCGGCGACATTCAGCACTCGATTGCCGGCGTAGCTCGCTCCGGCGCTGCCTCCTCCGACAAATCCTATGACGAGATCGATTTGCGAAGGCTGTGGGGGAGTTTGCAAGTTCAGTGCTGAGTTGTGACCAATCACTGTCACTCTGTAGAGATCCTGTTTCAGCGGCGTGGCCAACGTGTGACTTGTGCCTGCCAGATTTGTCCGCGAATACGCAACCTGTTGTGTTGAGATACTCACGATTGTGAGGTCATACTCCATCGAGATGGGGGCAGCTTCCCATGTGATCGTGGGAATCCGATTAAATGTTGCTCCCTGCGGACCTGTCGTGCCTCCGGTAATCGTGATTTCACGAGGGGTAATCTTGAAGTTGGAAACAGGACTCCACGCGCCCAGTTTGTCACCAAATTTCGGCCGCACCCAGGCACGATAGGAGCTGGGCGGAAGATTGAACGAAGCTGTGTAATTTGTCTGTGTGGCGGGCAGGTTCTGTTCGTAGATCACCCGTTGATTCGTCGTGGTATTCGTCACCCACAGCTGATAACCAGCGGAACCTTTGTACTTCGACCAGGAAAATTTTTCAGCGAACGATTCGTCCTTGAACTCTCCTGTGGGGGCGATCACACGCACCAAACCGTCGATCGTAAATGCGGCCGGCTCCGACCAGTCGGTGTATGAGCCATTCGCCATCTTCGCCCGGACCCAGGTCTTGAATGACCCGGTGGTGAAGGTTCCTGAATACGAATTCGTCTGAAGATTCTGGTTCCGGACAAATTGGCTGACGTTTGTGGTCAGGTTGTTGATCCAGATGTCGTAACTTTGTGCATCCGGCTCGGCGGTCCAGGTCGCGTTTACAGTCGTTCCGGAAAAGTTGAACGCCAGATCCTGAGGAGCCGCAAGCAGTACCCGCGTTTCCAGCACCTCGGACGAAACCGATTCAAAGGATGCAACCACCGACGAATGGTTACGCCGTGACGTGCGGCGGGAATGGCAACGAAACATGGCGACTTTCCTTCAAGAACATCCGGCAGCGGCGACAGAGTGAATCCGTACTGCTAATCGATAAGACGACGGAGCCGCACGCCTCCAACACACGATGCCCCTCCAAAAACCACGGAGTTCCTGTGTTGCGATGTCCCAGAGGATGGTAAATCTCATATCGGCAGCAGATCATCCGCCGCGACGAGATTCTGCTGTTTCGAGAGAACCAAGTCAACGCTGGCCTTTGCTGAATCCGGAATTGCCTGATTTTCGAAGCGCATCACCTGGGGTCAAAGAGCATCAGGGGTGAGGTCTTTTAGATCTATGCGCAGCGGCAGTTGAATTCGATTAAAGCGTCAACGCAGACCTACAACACGGGATTCATCGGACGGATCTGTTTTGTCGCCGCGAGGGGCAGCGCGCTGGTCGGCTGGTTGTGCGGGACGTTTGTTTGCGGTTTGCTTCCTATTTGTCCAGCAACTCGTTTACTTTCGCAGCATTTGCTCACTTAGCACCAGCGCCCGGATGTTGTAATGATTCCGGCCTGCATTTTCTGACGCACACACTGGAGGCGACCTCGCCTTTCTGTCACTTCCGCATGGCGCGTGGATTGCGTATCCTGAACGACACGAATGCGATCAGGAAAGCTGAAATGAATTCTTCAAACTCGCGAATAATCAGCGACACGGGCCAGCAATCAATGACACTGTTTAAAGAAGCGAATGCGATCGGCACGGTCGGCCAAACATCTTCACCTCAAGCAGACTCATCTGTTGAACACCTGTCACGACGCGCTTTTGTTCTCAGCACGGTTGCTCTGGGAGCGGCAGCGGTGTCAGAGTCTGCGGCATGGGGAGCTGAGGCGAAAGAGAAGCCGGTTCCTGTCATCGATTCGCACATCCATCTGTTCGACGGATCGCGACCTCAGGGCGCTCCGTATGTTGGTCCGGGCGGCAGCTCGCCCACCATTTCACTGCCAGATGACTATCGAAAACTGGCCGTTCCTCTGGGAATCACGGGAGCAATCAAGGTCGAAGCCAGTCCGTGGGTCGAAGACAACTTGTGGGCGTTGCAGGTCATGCAGTCGGACGACATGATGCTCGGGCTGGTCGGCAATCTGCAGCCGGAGAAACCGGACTTCTCCGAATTGCTCGTTCGCCACGCCAAGAACCCTCTGTTTCGAGGCATTCGGCATGGCAACCTGTGGGGCTATGATCTCACGAAGATGGTCAAGGACGATGCGTTCATGAAGGGCATGCGTTTGCTGTCCGACCTGGATCTGTCGCTGGATATTGCCAACCCGACGGTGCCGTTGCTGGAAGCCGTCGTGCAGCTCAACAACAGCTCGCCGGATTTACGCATCATCATCGATCACGTGCCGGGGCTGGAACCGACGGCGGATACTCAGGCGGCTTACGACAATGTTCTGAAAGTTCTGCACAGCCGAAAAAGCATCTTTGTCAAACTGTCGGCCGTGATTCATCGCATCGCAGGTAAGATCGTCAAAGATCTGGAGGTGCATCGTCCGCGACTGGATCGACTGATCGACGTGTTCGGAGACGACCGGATTATCTTCGGCAGCGACTGGCCTAACAGCGACGGAGTTGCTCCATTGGATCAGGTCGTGGGCATCGTGAAAGAGTACTTCGCCGACAAGCCGCGAGAACTCCAGGAAAAGTACTTCTGGAAAAATTCCGTCACGGCCTATAAGTGGAACATGAAAAAGGACCGTTGAGGGATCCGGCAAGACTCGGAATCATCGAAGGGGTCAGGCTTTTTTTTGTTAACACGGACAGTATTCGCTTAAAGACAGTTCTCAGGAAAAATAGGATCTACGATGAGCAAGTGGGCATTGTTTCTGCTGGTTGCGCTGCTGCAGGTGTCAGCGATCAAAGCGCAAGAATCGCCAAAGTATCTTCCGTTGAATCGGTTTCCGCGGATGGTTCAGGATTGGATTGTGGACCAAACCCGCGAGGCTGAGCAACGAGGTAATGTCAGACGCGAAGCCTTGAAGAGCCAAGCGGATGCACAGGCCTATGTGCAGTCGGTTCAACAACGCATTCAGGAAGTTTTCGGTCCGTCTCCAGAGAAGACGCCACTGAACGCACGCGTCATGAAAACCGTCGATCGGCAAGTTTACACCATTGAGAACATCATCTTCGAGAGTCGCCCGGGTTTCATGGTGACTGGCAATCTGTATCTGCCAACTCACCGTTCCAAGCCAGTCCCGGGTGTGATTGGTGTTTGCGGTCATTCGGAGAACGGAAAAGCGGCGAAGGCCTATCAGAGCTTTGCGCAAGGGTTGGCTCGTCAGGGCTACGCATGTTTCATCATCGATCCTATCGGGCAAGGTGAGCGATTGCAGCTGCTAACGAACGAGAACAAATCGCTGGTCGGCCCCGGAGTCGCAGAACACATCCATGTTGGCAATCATCAAACTTTGGTCGGCGAGTTTCTGGGGAGTTGGTTTGCATGGGATGGAGTTCGAGCGTTGGATTATTTGTTGAGCCGACCAGAAATCGACCCGAATCACATCGGAGTGACTGGGAATTCTGGCGGTGGTACACAAACCACCTGGTTGTGCGGTGTGGAAAGGCGATGGACGATGGCCGCTCCAGCTTGCTTTGTAACAACTTTTCGGCGTAATTGCGAAAATGAGTTGCCGGCCGATACGGAGCAATGTCCTCCGCGCGTTCTGGCACTCGATCTGGACCACTCTGATTTTCTTGCCGCGATGGCACCGAAACCGACTATCATCCTCGCCCAGGAAAAGGATTACTTCGACGCTCGGGGCGGTGAAGAAGCTCACGATCGACTTCAACGACTCTACTCGCTGTTCGGTAAATCAGATGCAACCGTCCATCATCTCGGCGATGATTATCACGGTTATTCACAACAAAACCGCGAGGCCATGTATCGCTTTTTCAACCGTTGGACGCGTGTGTCGACATTGGAGAAAGAACCAGAACTCACGATCGAAGAGGATCCAACGCTGTGGTGTACTCCCGCTGGGCAAGTGAGTCCTCTCGGATCAAAATCAGTCTCCAGCTACACACGCGATCGATCGCTGGAACTGACAAGGAATCGCAGTGCGAAGTCCGGAGCAGAACTGCGCACCGCGATTAGGGCAACCTTGAAGATGCCAAAGATCGGCGAAGTTCCAGACTACCGAATTCTTCGCGGTATGGGAAAACGCGGTTACCCAACCGCAAACTACTGTACTTACGCCGTTGAGACCGAAACTGGCATACATGCCCTGGTGAATCGACTTGATCCGGATAGCTTGATGTCGCGTCCGCCGCGAGGTCAAAAGCGAGCCATGCTGTATGTTGCTCATCGCTCTTCGGATGTCGAACTTCGCGATGATCCATGGATCGTTGAACTGATGAAATCAGAACCTGAATCAGCGTTCTTTGCATGCGACGTTCGCGGTGTTGGTGAATCGGAACCCGACGTTTGCGGAGTCAATCAGTTCGAAAAACCTTATGGCAGCGACTATTTTCACTCAGCGCACAGCCTCATGCTCGATCGTCCCTACCTCGGGCAAAAGACCTTTGATGTCCTGCGAGTCATGCAGTGGCTTAAAGCGCAGGGACATGAAGAAATCCATTTGGTCGGCAGCGGTTGGGGAGCTCTGCCAGCAACCCTGGCTGCGGTCTTGAGCGAGGAGGTCAAGCAAGTGACCGTCAAACACTGCCTGCGTTCCTGGGCTGAGATCGCTGAGAGCGAGAATTACGCATGGCCATATTCGGTGATGCTTCCGGGTGTATTGAAGCAGTTCGACCTTCCTGATTGTCGCAACGAACTACAAAGTAAATCGTGGCGCGAGGTCGAGCCTTGGGGACCGATGAATGGCATGGATTGAGGCTGTCGATGGTCTTGCGAATGTCGCCTTTCCCCAACGCCGTTAAGAATTTTTTTGCTGGAAAAACTGCAGTAAAAAGCGAGCGATGCAATTCAGTCCCGGCCGGGACGGCGGCTCGATGCCGTCGGCGATAGCCGACGGCATATGGTCGCTGATGATCCCAAAGTCCCGGCAGGGACGATAGCGAACCTCGCGATAGCTGCTGTCGTCTCTCCGGGACTCTGGAATCTATAAGGGAAACGTGACCGGTGACTGTCGTCACCGGCATCGAGCTATCGTCCCTACCGGGACTGAAGGACTGAATCGCACTCTTAATACCATGATCAATACACGAAGAAATTAACTCAAGAATCCTTAACGGTGATGGTGAGGCGGATATCACAATTGTTCTTCAGCTTCGTTTGACAATCAACCGGTCAGTCCACTCATCCGGCCTGTCGGCCAGCGTCGGCCCCGGTCGTGCTGACGCAGAGAAAACAGTCTCCCCCGATTTCGGGGGAGAAGGGACATACGAACGATTGCCGTTGAATCCCTCATTCCAACCGTGACAGAGCACTAGCCGGGACTGGGCAATAGTTGAGCAATGCGGCCGATGGCATCGCGGACGTCATCATCGCGATTTTCGCCACCGGTTCGTTCGACACACACCCAGCTCTCCAGATTCGCTTCCACTATTGTGGGCAGCAGTTCAGTCCAATCGACGCTGCCATCGCCGAAGGGCACTTCGATTCCGCCGCCATCAACGTCCTTTTGAGCGTCACGTAGCCGGATATATCCGATGTGCTTGTAGAGATCTCGAAAGACCTGAACCGGAGATTTTCCAGTCATCGTACATGATGCCGGATCAAACACGATCCCCACGGAGCCCGCGTTGACTCGGCTCAATAACTGCTGAATGCGCAATGGCTCGAAGCTGGCAAGCTGGAGCTGCAGTACGGCCCCGTAGCGACTTCCGTGATTCGCGAGGTCATTCACAATATCGCAGAGCATTTTAAATTTCTGCGACTCCGATGGCCCGGCCGCACTCAGCGCTGAAGCTGCTGGTGCAAATGAAAAAGGATTTCTTAACGAATCCACATCGTCGTTTCTGGGGGCATCAGCTTTGACGGCCGGAGTTGCCGATTCCGGATCGGGGATGCGACCAACACGGACAAGCACTTCTGAAGTTCCAAGCTTCTGGACCATCGTCATTGCAGTTCGGATTCCATCCAGCCGCTGGTCAAGGTGCTGTTGATCATACAGCACATGTCTGGACGAATACATCAGCCCGGCGACTTTGAGTTGATACTCTGCGACATAGTGCTTTAGCTGTCTCAATGCGGTATCGGAGAATTCTTCCTGACGAATCTCCGTCCGAGCGTTCAGTCGCAGTCCCTGTACTTTATTCTTTGCCGCCAGAGCAATCGCTTGCCGCAGGGGTTGTCCAAAATCTTCCGTGGCCACGGCCAGACGAAGTGTCATTCGAATTCTGTCTCTTTGTTCTGGAACGAATCATGAATTGCCTGTTGCTGCAAGCAGGCTGTCGATTTACTGTGTTTTCGCAACCCGAAACGTCAGTGAGGGATGGAATTGCCCTCATTCTTCGTCTCAAATCCCTCGCTGACGCTTCGGGTTACGATTACATCGACAGCCTGCCTGGCCGGGAGGCTACAGCCTTCCAAGCCAAAGCGTAAGCTGACGTCAGTCAGTCCGCAAGAGGTTAACTCAATTGAAACAGGCCAACAAGCTCCGAGCAAATGTAGCTTACCCCACGCTGACGCATGGGGCTGCCTGCTGCCGCCGCTCCGCAGCTTTAGACGTTACATCCAGAGCGACAGCCGCCCACAGCAAGACATGATTCGTTCCAACGAGTGTTTCCTAAAGCTCCGTTTTCACGTGTCGATTGAACCACGTCACCATTTCCCACAGCGTGTGTTCCACTGATTCGCGTGCGATATACCCGTGTGATTCGTGCGGCAACAGAACATAGCGAACAGTTCCTCCATTGCCGCGAACCGCGTGATACAGCCGTTCGCTTTGAATCGGAAACGTGCCGGGATTGTTGTCATCTTCGCCATGAATGAGCAGGATCGGCACCTTGATTTTATCAGCGACAGCGAATGGCGACATCGACATGTAGATGTGCGGAGCTTCCCAGAACGTGCGGCGTTCGTTCTGAAAACCAAACGGCGTCAGCGTACGATTGTAGGCACCACTACGCGCGACGCCAGTTTTAAACAGTTGAGAATGCGCCAGCAGATTCGCCGTCATGAACGCACCATAACTGTGACCGCCGACACCAACACGATCGCGATCTGTGACGCCCATTTCTACGGCTTTATTGATCGCCGCTTCAGCGCTGGCAACCACCTGCGCGACAAATGTATCGTTCGCCACTTCCGGCGCGCCGACGACGGGCATGGTGGCTTCGTCGAGAATTGCGTAGCCCTGAGTCAGCAGAAACAGATGCGATATGCCGCTGATCGATGTGAAGCGGTTTGTCGAACCGGAAACCTGACCGGCCGTTGACGGGTCATTGAATTCTCGTGGATAGGCCCACACGATTGTTGGAAGCGGCGTGCCCTTTTTGTGTCCGGGTGGCAGATACAGTGTAAACGAAAGTGGTACGCCGTCGCTGCGTTCGTAGGTGACCAGTTCTTTTTTAATGCTGCGAAGTTGCGGCATCGGATCCGGAAAATCTGTGAGAACTCGGCGATCCCGGCCCGCGGAGTACAAATACACATTGGGCGGATCGACTTGTGATTCTCGTTGAGTGATGAATTGCGTCGCATCGTCCGTCAGCAGTGCGACGACAGTTTCGTAGCAATCATCATCGCACGTGAACAATCTCGTCTTTTCACCGGTTGCCAGGTTGTAGCGATCCAGAAAAGGCCGATCACCTTTTGGTGTCGCTCCGCCACTGCGTAGATAGAGATAAGTGTCATGCTGCCACATGACGCTTTGTCCGTTTGGCAGCAGCCGATTGATGGGCGATCCAGGATCGGCGTATCGATCATTGACGGATCGTTCCCACATCAGCGCAGGGGCGATGTCAGGTTGTTCGGTGTTGATTCGAAACGTGCGCGTCCAGCGACGGTCACGATCGTAGTCCCAGACTAACGCAAGTCCGTCGGTTTCGCCCCATTGGATTCCCGTGCAGCGTTGTTCTGTCTTCGTGAGTTCGGTTGGTGCGGAATCGAACGCAGCGGCCAGGCTGAGGACTCGATCTCGATGAGGCACGATTTTGCGTGGATCGCCATCGTCCAATGCTTCCAGCCACGACAATGTTGCCGGCTGATTCGGTTGCCATGTGACGGAACGTGGGCCTGTTGGAACGCCTTCAATCGGAATTGCATCCTGCAATGGAAGTGATGCGACGACGTGTTCCGAAGCACCACTTCGGTTCCAGACTTCGATCGTCTTTGGAAAACGATTCGCTGGCAGCAGGTACGAAAACGGCCGTTCAATACGCATCACCAGGATGTGCTGACCATCCGGCGAAACTTCCACGGAGCCAAACAGCGATGCTGGTCCAAGCGGCTGAACCGACCGCGAGGCGGCATCGACGATCGCCAATTGAGAAGTACAATAGAACTCGAACAGATCTTCGTCGTGCGAGTTCTGCAAAAGATCCTGATACGTTCGAACTGGCCCTGAGCGACCGGAACTTTCTTCGATCGCAGGCCCTGGCGGTGCCTTTGGTTGTTCGGGCCGCGAACCTCGATCGGCTGGAATCGCCTGCACGAGCAGCCCGGAACTGTCTGGTAACCACTGAACGGGAACACCATAGCTTCCGTTAATCGCCAGTCCATCGATCATCTGCGCGGAAGCATTGGCGACGGACGCAATCCACAACTCAATGGCGTTGTTCGTCGTGACGGTGAATGCGAACTGCTGCCCGTCCGGCGACCAACCCTGGAATCCGATGTTGGCACCTTTTGGCACCTCAATCCGACGTTTTTCGTCGGTGACGATTGACTGCAGAATCAATCCCGTGCTGCGTGGTGCAAGATGAGGTCCATTCGTCTGTGGATTGATGCGCAGGCCGGCCAGCTTGAGCATTGGTGCGGCAAGGTCTTCGATGGGCGGATAATTTGAACGTTCGATGAGCAGCAGGAATTCGCGAGTCGGGCTGATTGCAATTCCCGGCGTTGGTCCTACGTCCAATACGTCGGTGATTTCCTGTGGCGGTCGTTGATAGTTGTGAGCGGTCATGCTGCATCCTTTGAAGACGTTTTCGCGGTTGGCAGATTATTCTTCAATCGAAACGTCGCCGCCATTAGGGAAAGCCAGCCGATCAGTTGCAGCGTGCCCCCCAGCGGAGCGACCATGCCCCACGGAATGCCAAGCCAACGCGGTCCAGCAATGACCAGAATGTACAGCGCCCCGGAAAAGAACACGATGCCTCCCACAAAGCACCATGCAGCGAGACTTAGCAGACGCGACGGCCGATGCAGCATCAATAACCCAGTGGCCAGCATCGCCAGGACGTGAGTCATGTGGTATTCGACGCCGGTCTCAAAATCCTGAGCGTATTTGTAGGCGGCAGGGACCGGATGTCCGGCGATAATTTTCGGCGGCATATCGGCATATTTGTCCGCCAGGAATTTTGTGTCCTTTAGCCCGTGAGCTCCAAATGCTCCCAGAAAAACGGCGATAAATCCTAGGAAACTCGCAAGGCACAAACACGTTTTTCCGTTCATCATGACATCCCGTAATTGCTATAGTTGCTGGCAGAGCCGCGCTGGTCTGAGCCTGAGGCGCTAGCCGATTCGACAGAAAGAAATCGGCTAGCGCCTCAGGCTCAAACCTCGAGATTTTAGCAGTCTGAAGTGACGCAGTCGTGCGTCTCGTTGTTACACTGCGATTTCCTGGCTCAGGTTCCCGGAAATCGGGCTTGAGAATTTGTAACAGAAACGTGCAGAGAATTACCGAGTCGAAGTCATGACAGAACGCAGGATTGGACCATTCATCCTTGGCCGCCAGATTGGAGCGGGTGGGATGGGTATTGTCTATCTGGCAACGTATGTTGAGACCGGTAAACAGGTCGCCGTGAAAATCCTGCCGCCTGCACTCTCAGAAGATGTGAAGCTGCTGAAACGTTTTGAGCGTGAAATTGGAATTCTGAAGCGTCTGAAACATCCAAACATCGTCAAGTACTACGGCGGTGGAACTCACGAAGGTCAACGCTGGTACGCGATGGAATATATCGACGGCGGCTCGCTGTACGATATTCTTCAGAAGCGAAAACGACTGACGTGGGACCAGACGATTCAGGTTGGTCGGCAACTGACGGCAGCTCTGGAAAATGCTCATAACGCCGGGATCATTCATCGTGACTTGAAGCCAGGCAATCTGTTCGTCACGAAAAAGGGCCACATCAAACTCGGCGACTTCGGTATTGCCCGAGACACAGAAGCAACCGCACTGACAGCTGCCGGAAAAACGGTTGGCACTTATGCGTATATGGCTCCAGAGCAGATTCAGGGTAATGCACCGATTTCAGGCAAAACGGACCTCTACGCGACCGGCTGTTTGCTCTATGAACTTCTGGTCGGTGAAACGCCATTCGTGTCGCAGAACCCGGCTGAGATGCTGATGATGCATCTGAATGATTATCCCTACAACCTGCATGAAAAAGGTATCGAGTGCCCACTGGCTCTGGATCAGCTGGTTGAACGACTTCTTCAAAAGAATCCTGATGATCGTCCATACGACGCATTGGCTGTCAATACGGAGCTGACAGAAATTCTGAAGTCCGCCGATGAAACAATCGCAGATGTTTCAGATGAAGCATTTATGGCGGCGGGAGCGTCGAAATCTGCTTCGGTCTCTGTCGATCCGGCGACCGGTGATGTGACGGCTAAAAAGAAGAAGAAAAAGAAGCGAGATCAAGGGCAGTTCTTTGAGAAGACCTGGTTTCTGTTGACCTTTCTGGGAGTCTTGATGGCGGCAGGTGTCTGGCTGTCATGGGGGCCCGGCGAGGATACGCTTTACATCAAAGCCAAAGAAGCAATGTCGATGTCTGATCCTGTGGCACACTTTGATGCCAGAGGAAAATATCTGCGTCCGTATCTGGAGAAATTCCCGGACGGCAAGTATGCAAACGAAATGCGAGTCTGGCTGGATGACGTCGAAGTGTCGTTGATCGAGACGCAACTTGATCGCCGCGTCAAGAGGCCTGACGATGGGCGAAACGGCTACGAAACGGCTTGCCTGAAAGGCATGCGGGCCGCATTGGATTCTGAACGCAACCCACTGGAGTCATTGGAAATCTTCCAGGCACTGATTGAATCTATCCCAAAAGAAGATTTGCCTGAAGTACAGCCAGTGGACTCTGAAGTCGCCAAAACGCCTGCCGAAACAGATGAAACAACCGATGTGATTTCCGTGACGCGATTCTGGAAGAAGATTGCGGAAAAGAAACGCGACGCCGGCAAAGCGACATTGTTGTCAAATCCCAATCACCCGAAAATCATCGCGCAACGGATGACGACGGCCAATGAGTTGCTTGCGGACGGCAAAAAGCCAGAGTCGGATCAGATTTTTCATCTGTTCCGCGAGGTGTTTTATGGCGAAAAAGAACTTGAGGCGTGGCTGGATTATGCCAAATCCCGAATTCGCGGCGACCGACTGCCAATGCCTGCCTTACCCGCAGCAACGGAAGTTGACGCTGCTGCTGCTGCCGAGTGATCGCATCGCATGCTGCTGAATTGTCAAAAGTGTTTGAGCTACGCAACGTCGTGACTCGGAACATGCGACAGATCTTTGGCTGCTCATGCGGGTTTATGTTGGGGCGTTGAAGGTTCCCGACCTGGGACAGGTCGGGCTACGTAGGCCGACCTGTCCTCAGGTCGGCATCCAGTAAATGCTGCTGAAATATCAAGCGTGTCTGAATCACGCGACGTCGTCACACGGAACACGCGTTAGTGCTTTGGCTGCTCATGCGGGTTTATGTTGGGGCGTTGAAGGTTCCCGACCTGGGACAGGTCGGGCTACAGTTTTTCGTAGTCAATCTCAAACAGCTGTTCGCAGTCTTTGAACTTGCCGGACTGCCGCCCCTTCTTGAACCACTTCACGCGCTGAGCGGATGTGCCATGCGTGAATCGTTCCGGCACAACGTGGCCAGTGGCTTCACGTTGTAAAGTGTCATCACCAATTTGATTGGCGGCGTTGATACCTTCTTCCATATCGCCGTCTTCCAGAATATCATAGGCTTTGTGAGCATGGTGAGCCCACACGCCCGCAAGAAAGTCAGCCTGCAGTTCCAGACGCACTGACATTTGATTTGACAGCCGTTCGTCGCGTTGCGATCGAGCCTGATTCACGATATCACTGAACCCAGTCAGATTCTGCACATGATGCGAGACTTCGTGAGCGAGAACATAGGCCTGCGCGAAATCTCCCATCGCATGATGGCGTGTCGCCAATTCGTCAAAGAACGCGGGGTCAATGTAAACTTGTTCGTCAGCAGGGCAATAAAACGGTCCCATTGCGGCGCTGGCGTTGCCGCAGGCCGATGCGACGCTGTCGCTGAAAATCACAACCTTGGGAGGTGTATAAGCGGTCCCCTGAACCTGTTCTTTGAACAGCTTGGTCCAGATTGTTTCTGTGTCGCGCAGGATCACGGCTATGAATTCTTTGTTTTTGTCGTCAATCCCCGCACCGGGAGTTGCAGGGGCTGTCGCCGCGCGGCTTTGCAGCCCCTTGGCGACCGTTACAGCCAAACGCTGCTGTTCTTCTGAAGCACCGAAGATCTTCATGGCAATCATCAGGACGACCAGCAACAAACCGCCGCCGCCGGCAGCGACAGCCGGGCCTTTCATGCCACGACGATCCTCGACGTTTGAACTCTGCTCACGACCTTCCCACTTCATGACAACGACTCCTGATGTAGTGCTGAATAAAATGCATCGCCCCAGCTTCGGCAATGCCTGGTATTTGAGATATTGAAATAACAGTTCGGCATTGTAACTCGTCCGCGTCGAGATTCTATATTAAGAATCCAGAACCTCGAACATCCGATTTATGCCTTTGTCGCCGCAAAAACCGGCTGATCGCCGATTTCCGTGAAGTTTGTGTCGCCAACAAATAGACATCCGGCATTGGGATGTGCCGCCTGCTGCTCGGGTGGCATATGTTCCACCGCTGTGGTGAGTGCCAAACGGACGCGGCCGTTGTGTCTGATCAACTGCGGACAGGTCACACGCGGCGATCCGGGGCACGTCCAGACGGTTTCCAGCTTGCCACTGCTGAGATTGTACTGGCGAGCGGCACCGGCCTGCGGATCGCCCGGATCGTAAAGTGCCACAATAAGGCTTTTATGATCCGGTGTCAGAATCATGCCGTCAGGGAATATCTTTTCGGATGTCAGATCGACCACGACTTCAAAGTTACTCACCGTTCCGGCTTCGATATCCAAACGGCAGCGAATGATCTGCTTTGAAGGTGAATCAATGTCGTACATTGTCAGTGTGTCGTCTGGATTTTTCACTACAGCTTTACCGTTGGAACAGATCTGATCGTTACGCAATCGAATCAATTGCCTGTCGCTGCGCCGCCAAAGATACAGCCCCGCCTTTTTCGTTTTGAACTCCAGTTCCTTCAGCCCAAAAATCAGATTGCCATCATAGACGACGGCGTCGTTGATGATGGTGTTTGAAACATCTGAATCGACATCATTGATAAAAGCGTTCCATGTCGAGTTTCGCGTATCGAACAGCCCGACGCTTCTTTCAATCCCCGTGACAAAGACGCCAGGCTGATCCGTCGGAAACGCGAATCCAGGTCGGCCCGGCAAGGCGAATGATTCGTTGTGCCCGGTTTCCAAATCGAGAATGTTGATTGAACCAAGGGTCGAATCCACGCCGTGCTGAATCGCTACCCAGCTCATTCGTCCATCGGGAAGTTGAAACGGCCCCTCCGGAAGAAATCGCAGCGCTGCGGATTCGGGACGGTACAGTATTTCAGTTTCGATAGTTTGCATTGTGAAAAAGTTCCGTTCATGTTTCGAAGATCATAGTTTGCAGAATTAACCACGCTCACCGGAGCGTGGGTTTTTATACGCTGCGCTACCTGGATGGAGTCGTTTAACCCGACTCGTAGAGGAGGCTGCGAGTAACTCGCAGCCATCCTCCTCTTCGAGTCG
>Ga0105046_10002628_pt1 | contig 28360 bp, 25 predicted proteins | sample MAT03_FD_78385 | JGI IMG/M metagenome (GOLD analysis project Ga0105046, IMG submission 78385) | Freshwater microbial communities from Lake Fryxell liftoff mats and glacier meltwater in Antarctica - MAT-03 (megahit assembly) | ecosystem: Environmental > Aquatic > Freshwater > Ice > Liftoff... | reverse complement strand
GTTGGGTCGACCCTGCCCGGTCGGCCACAACGTGAGCCATCCTGCCTCGGACGGGCTCACCGCGGTCACGTTCAACGCCACCGAGCCCGCACCCGACAGGGGCACCCCGCCACGACCAGCAACAGTCAGATTGAAGGTTGAGCCACCTGATACTGGACCAGTCCGATTGAACTGCCCGTCGGTCGTTTCCGCCGTCGCCGCCGAGACCGAGACCGAGACCGAGACCGAAAGGGTGATGGATATCATCGCAACAACGAGCACGAGCCGACAGAACCCCACGTGCGAACCGTACATCCATCGACGATTCGGACCCGAACTGCCAGTCGTGTGCCCCGTCGCACAAAGGCTGGCTGTGGTCGTTGCGTCGCTCGATCAGGCTCTGAGGACGATGGACACCCGGAAACCTGCCTGCCGGCAGCAATGAGAAGTGGGGCACCCACTGGGTGCCCCACTTCTCCTATTCTGTGCGCCCCCTGGGTTTCGAACCCAGAACCTGCGGATTAAGAGTCCGTTGCTCTGCCGTTGAGCTAGAGGCGCAATGGCAGGCAGTGTAGGGGGAGCGGACAGCGCCCCCTACCTGCTTACCGTGGGGTGACCGACGGGGCTCGAACCCGCGACCCTCAGGATCACAACCTGATGCTCTACCAGCTGAGCTACGACCACCATGAAGCCATGAAGTGTGCCATACGCGCCGTGAGATTCCACCATGACTGCGCCCGCCCACCAGCTCAGGCCCTGTTCGCGTCGCCGTCCTCAGCGATCTGGTCACGACGGATTCCGTGGTGAGCTAGGCTTACAGGAACGAAATCCGGAGGACATCTGTTATGAGCGCAACGGAAAGCATTTCCACGCGTGAACTTGCCGAACGGGCCAAGGCCATTACGCAGCGAGAGCTGCAGGTCTACATCGCCCGCACCAAGGGGTCACAGGCCGCCACCGAGCGGGCCCGTGAGGTGTTGCCCCTGGGCGTGCCCAGCAGCTTCCAGGCATACGACCCTCACCCCATCGTGGTCAGGCGGGCGCAAGACGGCTGGATGGAGGACGTCGACGGCAACCGCTACACCGACTTCGACATGGGCTACGGCGCCCTCTTCTCTGGCCACTGCCATCCGGCGGTGCGCCGCGCGGTCGAGGCACAGCTCGATAACGGCACGCTGTTCGTCACCCCCTGCGAGATGAACACGGAAGTCGCCTGGTTGCTGCGCGACCGGTACAACCTGCCGATGTGGCGGTTCACCAACTCGGGCACCGAGGCCACCATGGACGCGATTCGCGTGGCCCGTGGCATCACCGGGCGCGAGAAGATCGTCAAGGTCGAGGGCGGCTATCACGGGCACCACGACGAAGTGATGATCTCGATGAAGCCACCGATCAGCGAGGCCGGCCCTGCCGACAACCCGCGGGCGATTCCCTCCACCGCCGGCATCACGCGTGCGGTGCTCGGCGATACCGGCGTCATTCCGTACAACAACCTCGATGCGCTCGACCGCGCGCTGTCGGGTCGCGATGTGGCCTGCTTCATTGTCGAGCCGATCATGGAGAACATCGGCATCTGCAAGCCGTTGCCCGGCTACCTCGAGGGTGTGCGCGAGATCACTCGCAAGTACGGCACCATGCTCATTTTCGACGAAGTCAAGACTGGCATCACCGCTGGGTGGGGCGGTGCCACCGGTGTGGTCGGCGTACAGCCCGACCTTGTGGCTTTGGCCAAGAGCATTGGTGGCGGCCTGCCCTTGGGTGCCTTCGGTGGCACGCAAGAGTGCATGGACCAGATCACTGCTGGTCGAGTGCTGCATCTGGGTACCTACAACGGCAACCCACTGTGTATGGCCGCGGCCAAAGCGGTGCTCACCGAGATCTGCACGCCGGAAGCCACCGATGAGGCGATTGCCCGTAACCGCATGCTGCTGGATGCGTGCGACGAAATCATCAGTACCGCCGGCTTGCCGGCGCACACCGTTCAGTTCGGCGCAAAGGGTTGCGTCACGTGGGCGCCCACCCCGATTCAGAACTACCGGGACTACAAGGCCACCGACTTCGATCTGGCGTTCGCACAATGGATGCATGGCATCAACCGCGGCATTCTGCTGCCGCCGGGCCTTGACGAGCAGTGGCTGATCTCGGTGGTCCACACCGACGACGACGCTATGCGCTACGCCAACGTGTTCGGCGAGTTCGTCGCCGAGCTCACCGGCTGACCGGCAGTCAGCGAAACGGTCTGGAGAGGTGAGACCGCTGTTGGAGCTTCGTCAGCTCCAGCGGCGCTCTTCGTTGTAGCGATAGGTGCTGACTGGCGTACTCCAGCGGCGGCGACGCTGCATCATGCCGGTACCCGCCAACAACGCCAGTGCGCTGCCGATGAGCATCAACTCCAAGCCGATCAGCAGCGGCAACGAGTCGTCGGCAAGGCGAGCGGGTATGTGCGCCCACACACTGTCGTTGAGCGCTGGCACGAGGAACTTGGGCACGAGGTAACCGAGTATCAGCGCGAGCAAGGCGAGCAGCAGGAGCCCAAGGGCCAGGCTGCGCAGCAGCGCGCTGCGTTCGGGATGTGCGGTGAACCCGAGGAACGCAAACGCAATGGTGGCGATGAGCGCGATGGGTAGCAACCAATCGAGCGTGTGATTGGCGACGACCAGCGGGGTCACTTCCGGCACGGGCAAGATGAGGGTCGGCAACGCGGCAGCCCGCTCGTCGCGCACGATGCCGACAAGCTGTGCGCCAGTGATCTCGACCGGCCCCTTTTGGTCACCGATCATGTGCGCGTGCGCATCGTGAATGATCTCGGCGAGAAGCTTCTGACCCTCGGGTAGCTCAGCGACGGCGGTGACATTGGCGCGGATGGTGGCGGGGTCGACCGCGCCGTTCAACTGCTCGATCACGCTGTCGGAAATGAAGCCGACCAACTCTGTCTTCAGTTCGGAATCGCCCAGGATGACGTCGGCCGCATCGGCTGAGTTGCCGGGGTCGAACGCGGAGCGCTGGAGCAGGAAGCCAGCAATCGACAAGCTCGCACAGGCATAGGCAAGACCGAACAACAGCCCGGCAAGGGTTCTTCGCACATGCAGAGTATCTCGGATTCCAGACACAACTTCTATACCATGGGGGGTATGAATCCTGCGCTACCATCCGCCTGGCAGATGTTTCGACGAGCAATCGTCCTCAAGTGCCCGAATTGCGGAAGCCGACGCACGTTCATTCGGCGCTGGATGCTGCGCTACGACCGTTGTCGCACCTGCGGTATCAAGTGGCACCGCGAGCATGGCTTCGAACTGGGGCCGATCGCATTGAACGTCGTGTTCACGTTCGGTGCGCTCGCCGTCGGAATGGTGGTGGCCTTCGTTGCGACTGCGCCCAACTTTCCGGTGACCGCACTCACCATCGGATTCGTCATCGGGGCCATCGTGCTTCCGGTGCTCGCGTTCCCCTTTACCAACACTCTCTGGTTGGCATTCGACCTGTTCACACACAGGCCAGATGGCCAGGAATTGATCGAAGCGGGCATCGCCGCAGCCGAGCAACAATTTCTTACCGAGGATGCTTGATCGAACGACTGTTCGTAGTTACACTCCTGTTGTTCGAACACACGACCATCACTTGTAGTACCACTCGTACGGTCAACAACAGGGCTGTGGCGCTCCTCCGGGAACTCTGTCACACCCCTTTCGTACGGTGCCCCTCACCACCGCAACGTTCCGAAATCGTCGCTGCGGTACTCATCGGGGCCGGCAACGGTCCTCACCAACGACACCCACTTGGGTATGGCAGGAAACGGAGACAGTTGTGAGCAACGATCGGGAGAAGGCGCTTGAGGTAGCCCTGGCGGCCATCGACAAGCAGTTCGGCAAGGGCTCCATCATGCGGATGGGCGAGAAGACCACCATGGGCATCGAGGCCATCCAGACGGGCGCCCTTGCGCTCGACGTGGCGCTCGGTGTGGGCGGCCTGCCCCGTGGCCGCGTGGTCGAGATCTTTGGCCCGGAGTCCTCGGGTAAGTCCACGCTGGCCATGCACGTTGTGGCCGAAGCTCAGCGCAACGGTGGCATTTGCGCCTACATCGACGCTGAGCACGCAATGGACCCCATCTATGCGCGGGCCATCGGCGTCGACATCGACCAGTTGCTCATCAGTCAGCCCGACACGGGTGAGCAGGCTCTGGAGATTGCCGACATGTTGGTGCGCTCCGGCGCCATCGACGTGGTTGTCATCGACTCAGTAGCGGCTCTGACGCCTCGTGCCGAGATCGAGGGCGAGATGGGCGACACGCACGTCGGGCTGCAGGCCCGTTTGATGAGCCAGGCCCTGCGCAAGCTCACGGGCAACCTCAGCAAGACCAACACCATCATGATCTTCATCAACCAGTTGCGTGAGAAGATCGGCGTCATGTTCGGTTCGCCCGAGACCACCCCTGGTGGCCGTGCGCTGAAGTTCTACGCCTCGGTCCGGCTGGATATCCGCCGCATCGAGAGCATCAAGGACGGCACCGAGATCGTGGGTAACCGCACCCGTGTGAAGGTCGTCAAGAACAAGGTGGCACCGCCCTTCCGTCAGGCCGAGTTCGACATCATGTACGGCAAGGGCATCAGCCGCGAAGGCTCGCTGCTCGACATGGCGGTCGACATGGCCATCATCAAGAAATCGGGCGCATGGTTCACCTACGAAGGTGAGCAGTTGGGCCAGGGTCGCGAGAACGCGAAGAACTTCCTGGCGGCCAATCCCGAGATCATGGTGGAAGTCTCCGAGAAGGTCCGTGTGCAGGCGGGTATCGGCGTCGATGCCAACGCGCCGGTCGAGGCCTCCTTCTCGGTCGCCGACGAGCAGCCCATCGAGCTCTGATGTCCCAGGCGCACGTCACCATCATCACGCTCGGCGTGGCTGACGTGGCGGCTTCGACGTTGTTCTACGAGGCGCTGGGCTTTCACAAGTCCAGCGCCTCGCAGGACGCAATCTCGTTCTTCAGGGCGGGAGGAGTCGTACTGTCGGTTTTCGGTCGTGACCCTCTAGCGCACGATGCCGGCCTTGCAGATGCAGACCTGCCCGGCGAGCGCTCAGGGTTCCGGGGCGTGTCATTGGCCATGAACTTGTCGTCTGCCGCCGAGGTTGACAGTGAGTTCGCTCGCTGGGTCGCTGTCGGTGCCGTGCCCGTCAAGCAGCCCGAGGCAGCGTTCTGGGGTGGCTACTCCAGCTATCTCGCCGACCCCGATGGTCACTTGTGGGAGCTCGCTTACAATCCGTATCTTCCGCTCAACCCCGACGGCTCACCGCAACTCGCCGATTGAGCGAACAGGTGCGCCGCTAGCCTTCGTCGTCATGGGCCGTAGCTACGTCGTGCACACCTTCGGGTGTCAGATGAACGAACACGACTCTGAGCGCATCTCGGGCTTGCTCGATGCTGATGGCCTGACAGCCGTCACCGATCAAGACGACGCCGATGTCGTCGTGCTCAACACCTGCTGCATTCGCGAGAACGCCGACAACAAGTTGTACGGCACGCTGGGCTGGCTGCGCACCTGGAAGAACGAGCGCGAGGGGCGCCAGATCGTGGTGTCTGGCTGTCTCGCTCAGAAGGACCGCGACATGGTGGCCAACAAGGCGCCGTGGGTCGATGTCGTGATGGGCACGCACAACGTCCATCGCGCCGCCGAGTTGGTGCAGCAGTCGCAGGAGTTCGGCCAGATCACCGAGATCCTCGATGCAGCCGTGCTCGACGACCACGCCATGTTCCCCAGCGCCTTGCCCGCTCGTCGCGACACCGGCTATAACGCGTGGGTCACCATCCAGATCGGCTGTGACAACAACTGCGCGTTCTGCATCGTGCCCGCGGTTCGTGGCGTAGAGATCAGCCGGCCCTTCGACGACATCGTCGCCGAGGTAAAGGCGCTGGTCGCCGACGGCGTCACCGAGGTCACCCTGCTGGGCCAAAACGTCAACAGCTACGGTCGCGACATCCAGTTGGCAGCTCGCCAGGGTGGCGACTCTCAGGCGCGCCTGCGACCATTGTTCGCCGATCTCCTCATGGCGGTCGGTTCCGTGCCGGGGCTTCGTCGGATGCGGTTCACCAGCCCGCACCCCAAGGACATGCGGCCGGACACGTTCGCTGCCATGGCTGGTAGTGCCACCATGTGTGAGCACCTCCACTATCCGTTGCAATCCGGCAGCGACCGCGTATTGGCGCTGATGCATCGTGGATACAACGCCGAGCGATACCTCGAGCGGCTGGTGCAGGCGCGGGCAGCGCTTCGCGACCTTGCTGTGAGCACCGACATCATCGTCGGCTTTCCCGGTGAGACCGAGGCCGACTTGCAGCGCACCCTGGAAGTCGCTGCAGCCGCTGAGTACGACTACGCCTACACCTTCGTCTTCTCGCCTCGTGAAGGCACCGAAGCGGCGGGGATGGTCGAGCAGTTCGTCGACCCGGCAGTCGTCGCCGAGCGCTTTCAGCGTCTGCGAGTTGTCGTGGAGCGCAGTGCGCTACTGAAGCATCAGGCGCGAATCGGACGCATCGAGGAAGTTGTCGTCGAGGGGCCCAGCAAGAAGGACCCATCGGTGATGTCAGGTCGAACTCGTCAGAACAAACTGGTGCACTTCGCTCCCACGCAGCCGATGCGCACTGGTTCGTACGCGCTGGTGGAGATCACATCAGCCGCACCGCATCACCTGATGGGACAGTTCGTCGAGTTGGTTGCCGAGCCTGCGCACAAGCGCCGTATTGCCGTGACCGCGGGGTGAGCAGCGCGTCCAAGCGGCCGCTCGTCGTCCTGGGGCCCACGGCCTCAGGAAAGAGCGATGTGGCAATGGCCTACGCCGCCGCTCACGCTGGCTCCGAGATCATCGCGGTCGATGCCATGCAGGTGTATCGCCGCATGGATGTCGGGACTGCCAAGCCGTCCGCTGCGGACAAGGCAGCCGTGCGCCACCAGGGCATCGACCTTGCCGAACCAAGCGACGACTTTGCAGTCACCGACTTCGAGCGCGCCGCCACCGCCGCAATTGCGGACATTGTGCAGCGCGGTGGACGGCCCGTGCTGGTCGCCGGCACCGGCCTCTACTTGCGCAGCCTCACCGACCCGATGGAGATACCGGGCAGGTGGCCGGAGATCCGCTTGGTCCTCGAGGTGCGAGCGGGTGCCGAGGGCAGTGCCGCGTTGCACCGGGAGCTTGCCGCACTGGATCCGGTGGCCGCCAGCCGCATGGAGCCGAGCAACGAGCGACGCGTCGTGCGCGCATTGGAGGTCACGTTGGGCAGCGATCGGCCCTTCAGCTCGTTCGGCCCCGGGATGGATCAGTACCCGCCGGTCGAGTTCGAACAGGTTGGTCTGCAGTGGCCTCGCGATGTGCTGACTGTGCGAATCGCCGAACGCGTGCACCGGATGATGGCGGCTGGTTTGCTGGCCGAGGTGGCGGGACTGCTGGGGGAGCCACTGCCGCTTTCGCGCTCAGCCCGTCAGGCGCTTGGTTACAAGGAACTGATCGAGCACCTGGAAGGACGGGTGTCGTTGGATGAGGCAGTGGCGTCGGTGATCCTGCGCACGCGGCAGTTTGCCGTCCGTCAGGAGCGATGGTTCCGCCGCGACCCCCGCATACGCTGGGTGCAGATCGAACACGACCCCGTCGCCGAGGTCTTGGCAGTTCTGCAGCCGACATGACACAGCTCACACTCACCAAACACCACGGACTGGGCAACGACTTCTTGGTCGTCTTCCGCCCCGGCGTCGCCGATCTGCCCGCGCTTGCCCGCAGGCTGTGCGACCGCCGACGGGGCATCGGTGCCGACGGTCTGCTCATTGGTGAGAGTGCCGTTGGGTATGCGGCACAGATGGTGCTCTACAACGCCGATGGTTCGCTCGCCGAGATGAGCGGGAACGGCATTCGCTGCTTTGCGCAAGCGCTCGCAATGCGTCGTGGTGACAACCACGATCAGCTGATCCTGACCGATGCCGGCGAGCGGCTGGTCACCATCTCGGAAACTGACGAGCCTGGCGTCGTGCAGGTATCGGTGGACATGGGCGCAGTTGTCGAGATCGAGGAGCCGGCTGATTGGCACGCCATCGGTGCCGACCCAATGCGGCCTGTCCGACATCTCAGCTTGGGTAACCCGCACGCTGTGGTCGGCGTCGAGGAGGTCGGTGCCGTCGACCTGCTGACGCTCGGGCAGATTGTGCCGTACATCAACCTCGAGATCGTGGAGCCCGGGCCCGAGCCGCACGGCATCACCATGCGAGTTCACGAGCGCGGTGCGGGTATTACCGAGGCCTGCGGCACCGGTGCCTGTGCCAGCGCCTGGGCGGCCAGTGAGTGGGGTCTTGTCCCAGCAACTGCCGAAGAAATCGTGGTGCACATGGACGGTGGTGATGCAAAGGTACGTCTGCACCACCCGCTGCCGGGCCGTGTCACCCTCGTCGGTCCGGCGCAGTATGTCGCAAGCGTCGTTGTGGACCTCGACGAATGACACAGTCCTGATCGCCGACGCGGTGCCGAAAGGCAAGGTATGAAATGAACTCTCCTTACAACGAAGCACTTGGCGCAACGCTCATCGAGCGCACGAAGCGCGAGCGAATTGTCTTGGTGGGAGTCACCCGCCCGGGCCACACCGATGAGGACACCGAGGCCGGCCTCGACGAGTTGTCGCTACTGATCGACACCGCCGGCGCCGACGAGGCAGGCCGAATCGTGCAACGCCGCGACTCGCCCGACCACACCTGGTACATCGGCAAGGGCAAGGTTGAGGAACTGCGCGACATGTGCCTCGCGGTCGACGCGGACACTGTGGTCTTCGACAACGAACTGAGCCCGGCTCAGCAGTACAACCTGGAGAAGGTGCTCGGCCGTACGGCACTGGACCGAACTGCGGTCATTCTCGACATCTTCGCCCAGAATGCTCACACCCTGGAAGGAAAGGCGCAGGTCGAACTGGCCCTGTTGCGCTATCGTCTGCCGCGATTACGAAGGGGTGCGAAGGCCAATCTCTCGCAGCAGCGAGGCGGTGTCGGCAGCCGCTTCGGTGGCGGTGAAACAAAGTTGGAAGTCGATCGCCGGCGCATCATGCGCCGCATCACCAAACTGGAAGGCGATCTCAAGGAGCTGCAGCACACCCGCCAGCTGCAACGCAAGAGCCGTGGCCGCAGTGGCCTGGCTGCTGTGACCATCGTTGGCTACACGAACGCCGGCAAGTCCACACTGCTCAACCAGCTCACCAAGGCCGGTGTCCTGGTGGAGGACCGCCTTTTCGCCACGCTCGACCCGACTACGCGCCGGTTGTCGCTGCCAGGTGGCGAGCCGGTGCTGCTGACCGACACCGTGGGCTTCGTCCGCCGGCTCCCACACGGTTTGGTGGAGGCGTTCAAGAGCACACTGGAAGTGGCCAGCTTGGCCGACTTCCTGGTGCACGTTGTCGATTGCGCCGCGCCCGACCCCGAGGGGCAGATCAACGCCGTGCGCGAGGTGCTCGGCGAGATCGACGCGCTGAAGGTGCCCGAACTGTTGGTGTTCAACAAGGTCGATGTCGCCCCAGAAGTCGCTGGCGAGCTGCAAGCACGCCACCAAGGCTCGGTGGCACTGAGTGCGCAGACGGGGGAGGGAATCGAGCGGTTCCTCGAAGTTCTGGGCGACCGATTGCGCTCCATCACCGCCGTTGTCGAACTCCTCGTTCCGTACGAGCGCGGCGACGTGTTGGCGTCGATTCATCGTGAAGGCGAAGTGGTGTCCACATTCCACGATACCGACGGGGTCCGCGTGCGCGCACGTCTGGCTGATGCGTCGATCGGCCGACTCAGCGAGTTCGTCGTCCAACCCGAGTGATGCTTCGTGGTGGGCGAGACGCTCGGTCATCAGGCAGGATGGTGAACGCATGAATGACGCATTTGGCACCGCACTCGATGGCAGCGGACAGGTGGGTTTCGTCCCTCCGCCCTATCCATACGACCGCCTCGATCGGCTCGCCCCATTCGCCAGGACGTTCGACGGCGGCGTGGTCGACCTGTCAATTGGCACACCCTGCGACCCACCACCCCCGGAGGTGCTGTACGCGCTGGGGCACAGCAACAGTGAGCGCGGCTACCCGGCCAGTATTGGCAGCGAGGCCTTGCGGATGGCCATCCGTGGCTGGTTCGACCGTCGCTTCGAGGTTGACGTCCCGTTGGCGCAGATTGCCGCGTGCGTGGGCACCAAGGAGTTCGTTGCGACCACCCCGCAGTATCTGAAGCTGCGCACTCCTTGGCGCGACACCGTCCTGTATCCGGCTGTGGCATACCCCACCTATGAGATGGGAGCCACCCTGGCTGGTTGCCGTGGAGTAGCGGTTCCGGCTGCTGCCGATGGCTCTCTCGATCTGGCAGCGATCGATCCGTCGGATGCCGCACGCGCGCTCATGTTGTGGGTCAACAGCCCGTCGAACCCGACGGGCGCGCTGAGCGATCTGTCGGCGGCCGCGGCGTGGGGCCGGGTCAACGACGTGCCCGTGTTCAGCGACGAGTGCTACGTCGAGTTCACGTGGGACGGCCCGCCCACAACGATTCTGCAGTCCGGCTGCGAGGGCGTCGTCGCGGTGCACTCACTGTCGAAACGATCCAACCTTGCGGGAGTGAGAGTCGGGTTCTACGCCGGCGACCCAGAGCTGGTGGACTACCTCAAGGAAGTTCGCAAGCACGTGGGGATGATGGTTCCTGGGCCCGCGCAGGCAGCCGGCATCGCAGCGCTGGCCGACGACGCACACGTGCAGGTGCAACGAGACCGCTACCGTCATCGACTCGAGCGCTGCGCGCACATCCTGTCGGCCTGGTCGGGTCTCGAAGTGCCGATGCCGGCAGGCAGCTTTTACCTCTGGTTCGATGCCCACGACGGATGGGAGTTCGCAGAGCGTCTGGCCCGCGAGGGCGGCGCAGTGGTCAGCCCAGGCGACTTCTATGGAGCCGGCGGTGCGCACAACGTGCGCGCGGCCGTGGTACAACCTGACGACCGAATCGAACTGGTCGCTTCACGCTTGGGAGTGCACTGATGTCGTATCAACCCGACCCGCCGGCCGGCGTCCGGCCCATGTCACCGTTGGGCGTACCAAGCGCGACACCATCGCCCCCGCTCGCGGCGCCGCAGTACTCGTACGGCTCCGCGCCGGTGACCCCCGTCGGGCCGCCCGCCATACCAGGCAAGCGCCGCAAGGGCCTGCTGTTCACGGGCATCGCCGTTGCGGTGCTCGGTATCAGTGCAGGTGTTGTGCTGGTCGCGTTCAGCGGCTCAGCCAAGGAAGAAACGGTCAAGCGCTTCGCACGAGCACCAGTTGGCTGTACCACCACGCTCGAGTTCGACAAGTCCGCAACCTTCACGATCTACATCGAGACCAAAGGCACCATCGGCACGGTCGACGGTGACTGCGCAGCCGGCGGTACCACGTACCAGCGCGGCGACGACGACTTGCCGCGCGTCTCGCTCACATTGCTGAACAGCGCCGACGAAGAGGTGACCCTCACCGCTACGGATACACCCAACTACGCGGTGGACGGCTTTACCGGGCAGGGCTACCAACGCATGGACATCAGCGAGCCGGGCACGTACCGCCTGACGGTGACCAGCGACGACACCGACTTCGCCATCGCAGTGGGCGGCAAGCCCAATGTCGACGCCAATGCAATGAGCCTCGCCGGCGTCGGAGCTGCAACCCTCGGGCTGCTGTTGGGTGGACCAATGACTCTGCTGGGCCTGCGCAGGAAGAAGTCGACCCCACCGTCGAGTCCGCCGGCGGTATGGCAGCCCACACCGCCGGCCGCACCTGGGTGGCCGGCGCAACCGCAGGCGACGGTGCCTGGTGCCATCTCGACGTACCCAAGTGCACCGTTCGCCCCAACGACACCGGTTCCGCCGCCGCCCTCCCCACCGACTGGGCCAGGGTGGGGAGCGCCGCAGCAGTGACTGGTCTTGGCTAGAGGCGACGCATGACGGTAACCACGCGACCGAAGATCTGTACTTCGTTGTCGGTGAACACCAACGGCTGCAGGCGAGGGTTGGCCGGTATCAAGGAGACGGTGTTGCCCTTGCGCTGATAGGTCTTGACAGTGGCCTCTTCACCAGGGATACCGGCAATCACAATCTCGCCATTGCTGGCGGTGGTCTGCGCACGGGCGACGACAAAGTCGCCATCCATGATGCCGACCTCGATCATCGAGTCACCACGGACCCGCAGCATGAACAAGTCACCGTCGCCAGTGAAATCTTCCGGCAGCGGGAACAGCTCTTCGACGTTCTCCTGGGCCAGCACATCGGTTCCTGCAGCAACATCACCGACCAGCGGGACGTGCCGCACAGGGCGACGCTCGATGGCTGCACCCGACGACGGATCGAACCGTACTTCGATGGCGCGCGGCTTGGTTGGGTCGCGCTTGAGATAGCCCATTCGTTCGAGCGACGCCAAGTGACTGTGCACGGTGGAGGGGGAGGTGAGTCCAACCGCTTCACCGATCTCCCGCACGCTGGGCGGATAGCCCCGCTCGCGCATGCTGGTTTCGATCATGTCGAGGATGCCCCGTTGGCGGGCAGTGAGTTGTTCAGCCATGGCGACAGCGTACACCTGTTCGTCGATCAGGTCAAACACTCGTTCGTGCAACAAATGTTCGCCTCGGGGTTGACGTCGAACAGTCGTTCGTGCAGACTGCGAACAATCGTTCGTGCAACACCTGTTCGATCCATTCGTCTCCGCAATCTGTCATTCAGTGAAAACAAGGGAAGTCTCATGGCCGCAGCACTCAGCTCATACTCCGTCGTCCTGCCGGCTCGCCTGTCGCGGGGCCATGTGGCAGGTAAGGCCCGTCGGGTCGACAACCGGCCCAGTACCCAGGTGTTCCTGCGTCGTCGACTGCTGGTGGCGCTCGTGTTCATTGCCGTATTTGTCGCCCTCACCATCGGCGCCGGCAGCGTTCTGGCGAACCGCGGGGGTGCACCTGCCTCCACCTCCGCGGTTCGTCCAGCAACCACCTACATCGTGCAGCCGGGCGACACGGTGTGGTCGATTGCCGAGCAGCTTCGCGGTGGTGCAACACAGGTTGAGTACGTCGATGCGCTGGTCGGCGTCCTCGGGAACGCATCGCTACAGGTTGGCCAGGTGATTCCCCTGCCGTGACGCCTGCCGGTAGCGTGATGCTCCATGCGCTGCCCCAAGTGCCACGTCGATGACACGAAGGTGATCGATTCGCGCGAGACCGAAGAGGGTTCGGCCATCCGCAGGCGCCGCTCCTGCCTGGCGTGCGCCAACCGCTTCACCACCTACGAGCGCCTCGAGGAAGTGCCGCTCAGCGTGGTGAAGAGCAACGGTTGTCGCGAACCCTTCGACCGCCTGAAGTTGATCGCGGGTGTCAGTGCCGCGTGTAAGGGCCGCCCGGTGACGGCCGAGCAGATCGACCAACTGGGCGAAGCCATCGAGGATGAGGTTCGCCTGCAAGGCCCGGAAGTTCCCACCGCTGTGGTCGGTGTCGAGGTGCTCGAGCGCCTCCGCCGTCTCGACGAAGTGGCGTATCTTCGCTTCGCCAGCGTCTACAAGGGTTTCGACGCAGCTGCCGACTTCCAGCGCGAGCTGGTCCTGCTGAAGAAGCTGCAGCGCTCGTGACGCTCCGCGCTGCGTCGCGCGTCGTCGCTGCAGCATGCGTCGTCTCGTTCGCGGCGCTTGCGTCGTGCGGCACCGATTCCACCAGTACGTCCACGTTGTCCAACACGTCGTTGGCGACAACCACGATCCCCACGACGACGATGCTCGCTACCGCCGTCGTTCCCACCACGACACCGACGACCACTGCGCTGACAACCACGATTCCTACAACCACGAGTCCGACAACCACGGTGGTGGCCGCGACATTGCCGGCGACGACAAGCCCTCCGCCAGCCGGCACTGTCGCGGCGGACGACTTCTTGGGTGAGGAGATCGTCGGCTACTCGGCCCAGGGCCGTCCCATCATCGCCAGTCATCGCGGCACCGCTGGTGGCACAGTCATCTTGGTGGTCGGGGTGATCCATGGCGATGAAGACGCTGGCTTGGCCATTGTGCAGGACCTGCGCACGATGCAACTGCCGCCGAACATCGACCTGTGGTTGATGGATGCAATGAACCCCGATGGCGTGGCCAACGATGCACGCCACAACGCAAACGGTGTCGATCTGAATCGCAACTTTCCGCACGACTGGACGCAAGTGTCCCAGCTCGGCGACTGGGAGTACAGCGGCACCGGTCCAGCGAGTGAGCCTGAGACGCAGGCGTTCATCGCGTTCACCGATCGCATTTCTCCGCACCTCACGCTCTGGTACCACCAGGATCTGAACCGCATCTCGCCATCGAGCCGCAAGGACGGCCCGTTGCGCGATCGCTATGCGGCGCTGACCGGGCTGCCCGTGCTGAGCGTGACGGGCGGTACCTACACCGGGGTTGCGGCTACATGGGTACGCACCACTGTGCCAGACGCAATGTCGTTCATCGTCGAGTTGGGTCCCACGCTGTCGGCAGACGAGGCGATGGTGCATGCCGCAGCCGTGCTGGATATCGCAACGCTGGCCCAGAACATCGCCTGACGCGCTCAGCGCTCGCGTACGTAGCGCGTGAAGAGGAAGCCGTCGTCCTCCAACACGTGCGCGAGTGTCATTCGGTGCGAAAGGGCTGGCGCTCCACTGGTCACGCGCTGACCATCGCCGCCATTGATCTGAGGGCTGATCGACAGGTTCAGTTCATCGATGAGATCGGCCGCCGCCAACAGACCGTTGAGCGTGGAGCCGCCCTCGGCCTGTACGACGTCGGCGTCGAGCTGGGCGAGCGCAGCCGCGATGTCGACATCGCCAACACCTGCGCGCACGGAAGGGACCGGCACCTGTGGAGCGTCGGTCGGCAACACGAGCAATGCCTTGCCGGAAGTGAACAGCGCAAGGTTGAAGTCGAACTCGCCCGAGCGCGAGACGACGGCAATCCGCTGGCCGGGCAGGCGTGGCGGACCATAACCCTCCGCACGTACGGTGCCAGCGCCCACCAGGATGACGTCGGCGAAGGAGCGCAGTGTGAGGAGCAGCTCCTGGTCGGTGGCGTTCGAGAGGCCGCGCGAGTTGCGTTCGACCACCGTCGATCCGTCGAGCCCGGCGACCATGCACAGCGCGACCCACGGCCGATGCGCCGGGCGCGGGCGGGCCACGTCGTAGCACTCGCGCAGTGTGACCGTGTCGTCTGAGTGGGGATACAGGCGTTGCATTGGTGAGAGGATGCCACCCATGGGGACCGAACACGACAATCCTGAGAACGACAAGCAAGGCGCCACCCGCACGGCGTTTCGTACCTGCCCGCTCTGCGAGGCCGGTTGCGGGCTCGAGATCTCGGTCAAGCGCGATGCAGCGAACATCGAAACCGTCACGCGTATCCGTGGCGACCGAGCAGATGTGTTCAGTCACGGGTTTATCTGCCCGAAGGGCAGCACACTCAAGCAACTGCACGACGACCCCGACCGGGTGCGCATGCCGCTGGTGAAGCGCAACGGTGTGCACGAGGAGGTCGAGTGGGCCGAGGCCTGGGCGGTGATCGCGGATCGACTTCCCGACCTGATGGTCCGCCATGGGCGCGAATCAGTTGGCGTGTACCTGGGCAACCCGAGTGCGCACAGCCTGTCGGCGCTGCTCTACAACCGCACGATGCTGCAGGCGCTTGGTACCCGTCGCCGCTTCAGCGCATCGACCGTCGACCAGATGCCACGCCAAGTCGCGGCCGCGTACGTGTTCGGTACGGCGGTCACCGTCCCTGTGCCCGACCTCGACCACACCGACTTCCTCATCATCATGGGCGCCAACCCGTACGCGTCGAACGGCAGCTTGTGTACCGCACCCGACTTCCCTGGTCGCATCGAAGCCATTCGAGCGCGGGGCGGCACGGTGGTCGTGGTCGACCCGCGCCGCAGCCGCACCGCCGAGGAAGCCGACCGTTGGCTGCCCATCCGGCCCGGCACCGATGCGTTGCTGTTGGCCGCCATGGTCAACACGCTTGCCGTCGACGGCCTCATCGCCCCAGGTGGTCACGTCGCCGCACACCTCGATGGGCTCGACGCTGTGGTGGCCGCGCTGACCCCGTTCACTCCCGAGGCAGTCGCGCCAGCGACAGGTCTGACAGCCATAGAGATTCGTGCGCTTGCGCGCGATCTGGCTGGCGCCGCCAGCGGCAGTGTCTACGGCCGCATCGGCACCACCACCAACGGCATGGGCACCGAAGGCTTCGGCACCATCACCTCATGGCTGGTCGACGTCGTCAACATCGTCACCGGCAACCTCGATCGACGGGGCGGCGCGATGTTCTCGATGCCCGTCGCCGGCGGGCCGACGACGCGTGGCAAGTCAGGTATGGGTAAGGCCTTCTCGATCGGCCGCGGCCGATCGGTGGCGCGTCAGTTGCCCGAGGTGATGGGGGAGTACCCCGCGGCGGCGATGGCCGAGGAGATCACCGGCGCCGGCGACGCGGGCATCAAGGTGATGATCACCGTTGCCGGCAACCCCGTGCTCAGCACGCCCAACAGCGAGCAGCTGGACGCAGCGCTGGCGCAGCTGGAGTTCATGGTCAGCGTCGACATGTACCTCAACGAGACCACCCGGCACGCCGACGTGATCCTGCCGCCGCCGTCGCAACTGCAACGCGGTCACTACGACGTGGCACTGCTGCAGTTCGCGATTCGTAACGTTGCGAATTACAGCGACCCGGTGCTGGCGCTCGATGAGGGTCAGCCAGACGAGTGGGAGATCTTGGCCAAGCTTGGTCTGATAGCGGCCGGTCTCGGCCCTGATGCCGAACCGGCCGTGGCCGACGAGATGGGCCTCGCTGCAATGGTGCAGAGCTCGGTCAACGACGCGAACTCGCCGATTCACGGACGCAATACAGACGAGATTCTGGCGGCACTGGGCACCGAAGCCGGACCCGCCCGAATGCTCGACTTCATGCTGCAGACCGGCCCTTTCGGCGAGGCGTTCGGCGCCAACCCTGGGGGTGCGAGCGTCGCGCTGCTCCGTGCGAACCCGCACGGCGTTGACTTCGGCGCCCTGGAGCCACGGCTGCCAGAAATCCTGCGCACGCCATCGGGTGCGATCGAGTTGGCGCATCCGGTGTTGGTCGGCGACCTTGCGCGCCTTGAGCGCTCGATGGTGGAGGCTGCCGCAGCCACCGAACAGCCGTTGGTGTTGGTCGGCCGCCGTCACCTGCGCAGCAACAACTCGTGGATGCACAACATCGAGGTACTGGTGAAGGGCAAGCCGCGTTGTACGCTGCACGTACACCCCGACGACGCCGTTCGTTACGGCCTCACCGATGGTGGCGTTGCCCGCGTGACCAGCCGGGTGGGCGCGATCGACGCGGCTGTCGAGGTCACCGACTCGATTCGACCTGGTGTCGTGAGCCTGCCGCACGGCTGGGGGCATGGCCAGCCGGGTACCAACATGCGCATCGCCGCCGAGCGCGCGGGCGTGAACAGCAACATTCTTGCGGACCACGAGGCGATGGACCCGTTGAGTGGCACCTCGGTGCTCAACGGCATTCCCATCTCTCTGGAATCGGCAAACGGCTGACAAGCCCGCCCCGAGACGGTCGTTTCGCTCGGTTCTTGCGAGCCTGTGGATATGTGGATAACGGGCTGCGTAGTAACCCCCTGTTCACACACCGTTTCATCACGTTGCCCAGAGTAATTCACACGGTTGTACCCCTTCCTCCCCACAGGGCAGGCACCGTAAGGTGTCGTCCGTAGCTGGCAGCGGTGCAAGGGCGCGGATGGACAGTGACACACCAAAGACACTCATCCGCTCGAGTGTTCCGATGGTGTGTTGTTGTGGGGGCAAGGAATCCCGAACCTGTGTCCCTTGCGCCGCTTGCCACGTCACCTGCCGCGATGCGGAATTTGATGCCTCCGGAGCAGGTTGGTCATTGACACGGGTGTAACTACAGTGCTGTAATTCTCCCTACCACTTGTGGTGCTCCGGGCAATGGGGGCATTGCACACACCACATGTTGTGGTTGCGGCGGACTGTTCCCTTCGATTCTCGGCCCATTTCGGCCACGTTTCTGTCACATCGCTCACGTTGCAAATTGTTCCTCAGCAAGTCGTTCATCAGCAAGTCGTCTCAAGGAGTACTGCATGTCACTGGCGCCGGATCGCCTTTCAATCGGGATCACCCGTCACTTCACCGCGCCGGGGGTTCACCCCTACGACGAGGTCGAGTGGGAGCACCGTGATGCACGCATCTCCAACTGGAAGGACGGCACTATCGCCTTCGAGCAGCTGGGCGTCGAGTTCCCCACCAACTGGTCGCTCAACGCCACCAACATCGTGGCCCAGAAGTACTTCCGCGGCACATTGGGTTTGCCCGAGCGCGAGTGGTCGCTGCGTCAGGTCATCGACCGCGTGTCAGACACCATCACCACGTGGGGCAGCGAGGGCGGCTACTTCGCCGACCAGGCCGAGGCCGATGCGTTCACCAACGAACTGAAGTACATCCTCGTCACCCAGCGCGCTGCGTTCAACAGCCCGGTGTGGTTCAACATCGGTGTCAAGGGTGTGCCCCAGCAGGCAAGCGCCTGCTTCATCCTCGCCGTCGACGACACGATGGATGGCATCCTCAACTGGTATCGCGAAGAAGGCACCATCTTCAAGGGTGGCTCCGGTTCGGGTATCAACCTGTCCAACATCCGCAGCAGCTACGAGCTGCTCAACGGTGGCGGCACCGCCAGCGGCCCGGTCAGCTTCATGCGTGGCGCCGATGCTTCGGCCGGCACCATCAAGAGCGGCGGCAAGACCCGTCGCGCAGCCAAGATGGTCATCCTCAACGTCGACCACCCCGATGTCGAAGAGTTCATCTGGTGCAAGGTCAAGGAAGAGCGCAAAGCTCGCGTTCTGCGCGACGCCGGCTTCGACATGGACCTCGACGGCTCGGACAGCTTCAGCATCCAGTACCAGAACGCCAACAACTCGGTGCGCGTCAGCGACGACTTCATGCAGGCCGTGCTCGACGACGCCGATTGGGACTTCAAGGCTGTCATCACCGGCGAGACCGTCCGCACCGTACGTGCTCGCGACCTGTGGCGCGACATTGCGCAGGCCAGCTGGGAGTGCGCCGACCCCGGCCTGCAGTTCGACACCACCATCAACAAGTGGCACACCGCCCATGCCTCCGGTCGCATCAACGGCAGCAACCCGTGCAGCGAGTACATGCACATCGACAACTCGGCCTGCAACCTGGCCAGCATCAACCTGCTCCACTACCTCGACGAGGACGGTGAGTTCGATGTGGATGCGTACATGCACACCATCGAGGTCATGTTCACCGCGCAGGAGATTCTGGTTGGTCGCGCCGACTACCCGACGGAGAAGATCGGCGAGAACAGCCGCAAGTTCCGTCAGCTCGGCCTCGGCTACGCCAACCTGGGGGCCACGCTGATGGCTCTGGGTCTGCCGTACGACAGCGAAGAGGGTCGTGCCTGGGCTGCAGCGCTCACGTCGTTGATGACCGGCCACGCCTACGCCACCAGCGCTCGCACGGCCAGCCGGATGGGGCCGTTCTCGGGGTTCTCGGAGAACGAAGTGCACATGCTCAACGTGTTGCGCATGCACCGCGACGCGCACACCACCATCGCCAGCCACACGGGTGTGCCCGCCGAACTGGTCGCTGCCGGCCAGGCCGCATGGGAGTCCGCCGTGCGTGACGGCGAGGAGTATGGCGTGCGCAACGCGCAGGCCAGCGTGTTGGCGCCTACCGGCACCATCGGCTTGATGATGGATTGCGACACCACCGGCATCGAGCCAGACCTTGGTCTGTGCAAGATGAAGAAGCTCGTCGGCGGCGGCACGATGACCATCGTCAATCAGACGATTCCCCGTGCGCTGCGCAAGCTGGGCTACTCGCCGGTGCAGGTCGACGAGATCGTTGCCTACATCGACGTCGAGAAGAGCATTCTCGGCGCACCGCACCTGGCTGCGGCGCACGTGGCCGTGTTCGCCTGCAGTATGGGCGACAACACCATCCACTACGAAGGTCATGTGCGGATGATGGGTGCTGTCCAGTCGTTCATCTCGGGTGCCATTTCCAAGACCGTCAACATGCCAGAAGACGCGGCAGTCGAAGACGTGGAAGCGCTGCACCTGCTGTCGTGGCAGCTGGGCTTGAAGGCTGTCGCCATCTACCGCGACAACTGCAAGGTCGGCCAGCCGCTGAGCACCGCCAAGAAGGAGGGCGCCGCCGACGCCGCTCCCGAGGATGGCACCGCCGCTGCCGCGACCGAAGTGGTCGAACGCATCGTCGAGAAGATCGTCCACCAGCCGATTCGTCAGAAGCTGCCGCGCAGCCGTCGTGGCCGCACGTTCGAGTTCCGCGTTGCCGACTGCAAGGGCTTCGCCACCATCGGCGAATATGCCACTGGCCAGCCTGGCGAGATCTTCCTCACCGTCTCCAAGCAGGGCAGCACGCTCAGCGGCATCATGGATGCGTTTGCGAAGAGCATCAGCTACGGGCTGCAGTACGGCGTTCCGCTGCGAGCGTTCGTGGAAGCGTTCACCAACATGCGCTTCGAGCCGGCCGGCATGACCGACGACCCTGACATTCGTTTCGCTTCGTCCATCATGGACTACCTGTTCCGCCGCCTGTCGCTGGAGTACATGACCTACGACGAGCGTGCCGAGATGGGCATCTTCTCGATCGACGAGCGCCTGCAGCCCACGCTGCCCGGCGTGGAGGAGAGCGTCTGGGAAACCCGCACGGGCAGCGAAATGGTCTCGGACCCCAAGACCATCCCGTCGGCAGAAGACCTGCTGGTGCAGATGGAGCTCGGCGTGGCCCCGGCCGCCCCGAACAACGACATCACCAACCCCGGTGGCGTTGCTCGTACCGACAACACCTCCAAGCCCGCGATGCGTCAGAGCGATGCCCCGATGTGCATGCAGTGCGGTGTCCAGATGATCCGTGCCGGCAGCTGTCACGCCTGCCCCAGCTGCGGCAGCACCAGCGGCTGCAGCTGACAGTTACCGAGTCGGCGAGTTCTGCGGCGCGACATCCGAAGGTCAGTGGCGTCACCCACTGACAAATGAACCGAACGAAGAGGGAGGCGCCATTTGGTGCCTCCCTCTTGCCATTCGAGAGCCGACTTGCGACGAATACCAACTATCAGTGACGAACACTAGTTCGTCTTGGTACGTTGGCGGCACGGACGCAAACTTGCGGATTTGCTGGTCGATTCGATCGGGTTGTTGCTGGGGGAGCGTGCGGGTTTGTTGCGGGTGGTGACGGACTGTCACCGGTAGGCGAGCTGGGTTGAGGCACAGCGGCTGGCGGTGGTGGTGGCGCTTGCTTCGTATGGTGAGCGGTCGCCAGCGAGAGCATTCCGCGGGTGTCGGTTGACGCGGTCTGTGGGGTACCGTGCAACATGAGCGACAACCCACAGGTGTCCGTGTGGAATGAGAACGTCGGATCGGCATGGGTGACGTACGCCGATCATTTCGACGCCACGCTGGAGCCCTTTGGCGCCGCGGCGCTGCGGGCGCTCGACGTGCAACACGGCGAACGTGTTGTCGACGTGGGCTGTGGCGCCGGGGCAACGACGTTGCGACTGGCCGCAGCAGCAGCGCCGGCGTCGGTGTTGGGCGTGGATCTCTCCAAGCCGATGCTGGCATTGGCGACGCACCGCGCTGCAGCCGCAGGCGTGACCAACGTGACGTTCCAGGAGCACGACGTCGAGGCCCGGTCGTTCGGCGCAGGCCAGTTCGAGGCAGCGTTCTCGCGATTCGGTGTGATGTTCTTCGAGCATCCGGTCCCGGCCTTCACACACATTCGTGAATCGCTGGTTCCCGGCGGTCGACTGGCGTTCGTGTGTTTCCAGATGCCCTTCGACAACCCATTGATCGTCGTGCCCACCATGGCCGCGGCGTCGATCCTGAAGATGGGGCCGCCCGGGCCGCTGACGGATCCGGGGCCGTTCTCGTTCGCCGACCCTGAGCGCGTCACGGAGATACTCACCAGCGCAGGGTTCGGCTCTGTCGTCATCGAGCCGGGGCCGACATCTGCGGTGCTCGGCACGGCCGACGACCTTCCCGCGATGGCGCTTCGGCTACTCGAGCAGAACCCTGCAATGGCAGCACTCTTTGCGGTGGCAACGCCAGAGGCTCAGCAAGAGGCGGTCGTTGCGTCGGCCGCAGCGCTGGCGCCACACGTCGTCGATGGTGTGGTCATCCTCGGTGCCGCCACCTGGATTGTCACCGCCACCAACGCGTAATCCGCTGCGCACTCCATGTCGGTTGCGAGCGGCACGCGTCGTTGACGGAGGGTTCCAACGGCCTACGTTGCCGGGGTTGGAACCCTCCATTGAGCGCCGACGTCGCGCTCTCGGGTCGTCGCGGATCTAGTGTCGCGTCGATGCGGGCTGGGCGACGACGTCTTCGAAGCAACGTCGTGGCGGCGTGGCTCGTCGGGGCGTTCACTGCGGTTGGGGTCGCGTGTGGGGCCGAGGGGTCGAGTATCTCCAGCACCGCCTCCGATGCCACGGCACCGCTGAGTAACTCGGGGTTGCCGGCAGCCGACTCGGCTCCTTCGACCATGCGGCCACCGGCTGTCACCCCGTCGACCGAAGTGGAACCAACAATGCTCCCGGCACCTTCGGGGCGGGTGACGATGGCGTTCAGCGGTGACGTGCTGGCACATCGGGCAATCAACCGGGGCGCACTGCGGCCCGACGGCTCGTACGACTATGTGCCGATGTTCGCCAAAGTGGCGTCGCTCGTCAGCAACGTCGATCTTGCGATCTGTCACCTGGAGTCGCCCGTCGGGCCAAACGGTGAGGTCATTGTCGAGCCCGAGCGAATCGCAGTCGCGGCCACTATCGGGGTGGCGCTCGCGTCTGCGGGCTACGACCGTTGCAGTACGGCGTCGAACCACTCACTCAATGGCGGTGTGTTCGGAGTGCAGGCGACGATTGACGCACTGGCCGCAGCCGGGGTCGGCCAGTCCGGCATGGCCTCGAGTGCCGCCGAAGTGCTGCCGCCGATCCTGGACATCAATGGTGTTGGCGTGGCTCACCTGGCGTACGCGTACGGTTTCGACGGCGACAGAGCGCCGGCAGGTGAGGAGTGGCGGGCAAACCTGATCGACCCAGCGCGAATTGTCAGCGACGCGCAGGCGGAGCGAGCACGTGGCGCCGAGGTGGTGGTGCTCAGCCTCCACTGGGGCTCCACAAGGGCCGTCCAGGCAACTGCCGAACAGCGCCGCATCGCGGAAGCCGTCACGGCCAGTGGAGCCATCGACATCATCGTCGGTCATCACGCCCACGTGCTGCAGCCGATCGAACAGGTCAACGGTGTGTGGGTGGTGTGGGGCATGGGCAACCATCTGTCCAATCACCCAACCAGCAGCGAGTGGCCGGCCTCCACGCAGGACGGCGTCATCGTGACCATCGCAGCCCAGCGAAACGCAGACGGCACCATCACCATCGAGCAGCCCGTCGTCTACCCCACGTGGTGCGACCGCGAGCACGGTTGGGTCATTCGACTGACCAGTGAGGCCGACGACCCGACCCTCAGCGACGCCGTGCGCGACCAGCTGAGAAAGTCGCAGCAGCGCACCGCCACTGTGCTCGGCTGGTTCCTCGTCGCCCCATGACCGCGGCCTAAGGTCGCACAATGAGCGAAACAGAGCACGGCACGGGCGGCAATGACAGCGTGATCGTTGAGCGCGACGGCGACGTTCTCATCGTGCATCTCGACGACGGTAAGGCCAACGCACTCTCGGCCGGTGTGATCACTGCGATCTCCGCCGCGCTCGACCATGCGGAGGCCGACCACACCATCGGTGCCCTGGTGTTGCACGGTCGCCCCGGTCGCTTCTGCGCAGGCTTCGATCTCACGGTGATGCGGGCAGGCGACATCGGCGCCGTGGTCGCGCTGGTCAGCGACGGTGGCGAACTCGTGCGCCGGCTGTACGGCTCGCCTATACCAGTCGTTGCCGCCAGCACCGGTCATGCGCTTGCGGCCGGCGCGTTGATCCTGCTGGCGTGCGACCTTCGCATCGGCGCCGACGTGGACTGCAAGATCGGGCTCAACGAGGTCGCCATCGGCATGGTCCTGCCCAACTGGGCGCTCACCATCGCGCAGGACCGTCTCAGCCGACGTCACCTGCAGCTCGCCGTCGCCACGGCGCAAGTGACTGCCGGTCCTGGCGCTGTCGATGCCGGCTTCCTCGACGCGGTGGTGCCCGAGGCCGAGGTGCTGTCTGCCGCCGTGGCGGCTGCGCACGGCCTGGCTGCACTCAACGGCCGGGCGTACGCAGGTACGGTCCTCGCCCTGCGCGGCGAGGTGCTGGCGACCATGGTCGCGCAGATCACCTCCGATCGCGAAGGACTCAACGCTCCCTGACCCACTGCGTGTCAGCGCAACAGCAACGCCAGACGTTCCAGAGAAGTGATGTTGCGAGTCGTGTTCGGTCCGATCAGCTTGGCCAGCTTGGGTAGCGTGACCTTGGAATCAGTCAGCCTTCCGTCGATCAGCCAATGCAGTTCGCGGCCGTGCAGTTCGAAGCGGTCCGCCGCAGTGGACTGCTCGCTGATTGCGTGCCCCGGGGAGGTCCGGCAGAACGCGACCATGTGGGTGTACCCCTCTCGAGTCGGGCCGAACGGCCGACGGTCGGTGGCCGCGATCATGCCACTGGCGATGGACGCTGCGACCTCGGTGTACCCCAATGACGCGACCTCTACGCGCAGCCGATCCATGGTGATGCGGTGGCCGCCGACGTTGATCGCCCCGAGCAACGCGACAAATCGTGTCATCGGACATCGTGCCACGACGCGCTCCGCATCGGCCCACGCTCGCCTCGCCTGACAACCTGTGGCGATGGAGAACTTCGCTGGCAAGATCGCAGTCATCACGGGGGCCGGCACCGGCATGGGCCGCGAGCTGGCCCGCCAGCTCAGTGCGGAAGGGTGCCACGTCGCGATGTGCGACGTGTCGGCCGAGAACATGGACGAGACGGTTTCGCTCTGCGAAGTAGTTGCTCCCGAGGGTACGCGGGTCACCAGGTTCATGGCCGATGTTTCGCAGGAGGCTCAGCTGGTCGCCTTCGCCGAGGCCGTCATGGCCGACCACAACACCGATCACATCAACCTTCTGTTCAACAATGCCGGCATCGGTGGTGGTGGCAGTTTTGTGAGCGACAGTCGGGATGAGTGGGAGACCACCTTCAACGTCTGCTGGGGTGGCGTCTACCTCGGCACCCGCACGTTCATGCCACTTCTGGTGGCCAGCGACGAAGGGCACATCGTCAACACCAGCAGCGTCAATGGTTTCTGGGCGTCGCTGGGGCCCAACATTCCACACACCGCGTACAGCGCGGCGAAGTTCGCGGTGAAGGGTTTCACCGAGGCGCTGATCACGGACCTGCGCCAGAACGCGCCGCACGTGAAGGCCTCGGTCGTGATGCCCGGCCACATCGGCACGTCCATCGTGATCAATTCCGGCAAGTTTTTCGGGCGCGACCCGAAGGAGATGAACACCGAGCAGTTGGCAGAAGTTCGCGACCGGTTGGGCAAGCGTGGACTGGACGTCAGCGCGGCCAGTGACGATGACCTGCGGGTCGGCATACAGATGCAGGGCGAGATGTTCCGTGACGCCGCGCCGATGACGGCAGTGCAGGCGGCAACGGTCATCCTCGACGGAGTGCGCTCCGGCACCTGGCGCATCCTCGTCGGTGACGACGCGGTCAGCCTCGACCAGCTCGTCCGTGAGTTCGCGGAGATCGCCTACGACTCTGAGTTCATTCCGTACTTGCGCGCTCGGGGTTTGTTCTCGTTCGCTACGGAGCAGTAGCCGCACTGCTCGGTGCGCCGACGAAGCCAGTCGCGCCGCCGATGATGGTTCGCACGACCTGTGCGCTCAGCAACGACTCTGCGCCAGTGGGTTGCCGTCGAGGATGACGAGGTCGGCCGCCAACCCTGCGCGCAGCATGCCGCGCTCGTTCTCCCTGTGGCTCGCCCACGCGGCGTCGCGCGTCGCGTGACCGATGGACTCGGCAAGCGGTAGCGCGAAGTCGGGGCGGTGTGGCGCGATCGAAGCGTGCCGAGACTATCCAGGCCGCCTTCCTCGACATCCGAGTGGGTACTCCGCCCCCGGGGTGCGAGTGAGCACTCGGTTGGCGCCGCAGCACTCGTACTGGCGGCGTGGCACTCGCACAGGCTGCGTAGCACTCGCATTGGGGGTGATGCTCGGCCGGGCTACCCGCGCGCGGGTAGGGTCGACCAGGCATGGCAACGCTGCGGTTCAGCTTCGGCACGATGGGCTCGGGCAAGAGCACGATGGCCCTCCAGATTCACCACAACCTCGCGAGCCGCGAGCTGTATGGCCTGCTGCTCACCACGCTGGATCGGGAGGGTGCGCAGGTCACCAGTCGCCTCGGTGTGGCGGCCCACGCCATCGAGGTCGTGCCCGACCTCGACATCTACAAGCTGGCTGTCGACAACTGGCCCATTCACTACCTGGTGTGCGACGAGGCCCAGTTCTACACCATCGAGCAGTGCGACCAGCTAGGCCGCGTGGTCGACGATCTGGGCGTCGACGTGTTCGCCTTCGGGCTGATCACCGATTTCCGCGGTGAGCTGTTCGAGGGAACGAAGCGCTTCTTGGAGATCGCCGACGAACGGTTGGCGATGCAGGTGGAGGCACGGTGCTGGTGCGGTGCTCGGGCCACCCACAACGCACGCGTCGTGAACGGCGACATCGTGTACACCGGCGAGACGGTGGTGGTCGGCGACACCGGCGACCACGCCGAGCAGCCGCTGTTCGGCGATGTCGTGCGCTACGAACTCTTGTGCCGTGCGCACTACCGCACGGCCGATCTGGGCGAGTAGCCCCCGAACGGGTTGTACGGAAAGGCTGTCGGGCCGCGACCTGTGGCTGTGAGTCCGCAGGTTTGACACAAAGCTCTGGTCTGTCGGCTCGGCTCAGTCGGGAACAGCGCCGAAAGCGCCACGGTCGAAGTCGGCATATGCCTGGCGAATCTCGGCCTCGGTGTTCATCACGAATGGCCCGTGGCGGGCGACCGGCTCGCCCAATGGTTGGCCGGTGAGCATGATGATCTCGCTGCTGGCAGCGACGCCGGCAAGTGTCAGTTCGGCGCCCTCGAGGACCGCCAGGATGCCTTCGTCGACCTGCGTCGGCCCCACACCGAAACCGCCGGTCATCGGATAGGCAAGCACCACATGACCGGCCGGCAGGGTGGTGGAGACGACGGCACCAGCGGCCAGCGTGACGTGCGCGTACGAGATGGGTGTACGCGTCTGGCCAGGGCCGACGAGGCCGAACAGGTTGCCCGCTATCACGCGGATGGTGACGCCGGGTTCGGCGCGCCGCGCGTTCTGAGCAGCGCGTAAGTCTTGGTAGGCAGGTGCAGTCATCTTCTCGACTGCGGGCAGGTTGACCCACAGCTGCAGACCGTGCGTCCGGCCGCCGTCGCGCTGGGCGTCCGCCGAGGGCCCCTCCTTGTGGAGCACGCCGGCGCCCGCCGTCATCCACTGCGTATCGCCGCTGTGCATGAAGCCGTGGTTGCCCATCGAGTCGCGGTGCTCGGCATCGCCCTCCAAGAGATAGGTCACGGTCTCGAAACCTCGGTGCGGGTGCCATGGAGTGCCCACCCCGCGACCGGGCTCGAACTCGACCGGACCCATGTGATCGAACAGTAGGAACGGGTCGATCTGTGAAAGCGACGCTGTGGGGAAAGGACGGCGGACGACCAAACCGTCGCCCTCCAGGGCGTGCTGCGCGCGGATGAGGCGCACGACCCGGCCATCTGTCGTGGCGCGCAACGTGGCGGGTGTTGTCGAATCGCTGAGTTCATCACTCATAGACGTGTCGCTCCGTGCATGGTGCGATGGTGATGTTCTTGCGACGCAATGACGAGATCGGACGGAGCGGCGCGCTCCCACAGGACCGCTCCGAGACAGGCCGTGATGACCCACAGTGCGGCCACGACGGTGCACCACGTCATCAGCGTCATCGCGGCACCGATGGGGCCAAAGCCCTCCCAACCGCTGAGCAGCATCGGCAGCAGCACACGGGTGATGACACGAATCAGCAACGCATCGAGCACTACGCCCGCAAGCCCGCACCACATCAGGTGCTTCCACCCGTTCGCGCCCGAGCGCACCAGCATGGCCGGTGTTGCCGACCACAGGATGAACGCGGGAATCAGGGCGAGCACATGGAACACCACGCGAGGCACGCCGGGCACACGGACGGTGTCGAGTGCGAGGGTGCCAATCTGTGTGCCGAGGAACAGGAAGAACCAAATGGTGCCGCGCCACACTTCCTCGAAGAACGCGAAGCGCTCGCGGCGCCACGCACGAGCGAAGGTTTTGGCG
>Ga0105046_10002625_pt1 | contig 28361 bp, 24 predicted proteins | sample MAT03_FD_78385 | JGI IMG/M metagenome (GOLD analysis project Ga0105046, IMG submission 78385) | Freshwater microbial communities from Lake Fryxell liftoff mats and glacier meltwater in Antarctica - MAT-03 (megahit assembly) | ecosystem: Environmental > Aquatic > Freshwater > Ice > Liftoff... | reverse complement strand
GTTGATCTTCGCATGGGTTCAATGTGGCATCCATGTTTCAAAGGGAAGGCCCACTCTTGGGTTTTTCCGATTTCGCGAAGGGAGCAATCATGTTCCGTAAACCGCTGTTCCGGGTTTTTACCGGGTTAATGGTCGCGCTGATGTTCGGGTTCGGCGGAATCGCCAGTTCCTCTGCGCAGGCTACCTCCGCATCAGGCACGCTCAAACTCTGGCACGGGTGGACGGGCGCTGAAGCCGACACCCTCAACAATGACATTCTCCCTGCCTGGGAGGCAGCCTATCCGAACGTCAAAATCAATGCATTGGCTGTTCCGTTCGATCAATTGAAAAACAAGTATCAAACGGAAGCCGCAACAGGCGGCGGACCGGATCTCCTCATTGGACCGTTGGACTGGGTGGGCGAACTCGCCGCGGCCGAACTGATCAAACCACTCGATGAGATGGCGACACCGGATGTGCTCTCTGTCTATATCCCTTCGACTGTCGACGCGTTGAAGTACGATGGCAAACTGTACGGCATGCCGGAGAGTCTTGAAACGGTTGCGCTCTACTACAACAAGAAACTTATGCCGACGCCACCGACAACCACAGCTGAGCTCGACACAATGGCGGCATCACTCGCCGGGACTGACCAGTACGCACTCGCGCTCTACTCGGACTTCTACCATCCTGCCGGCTATCTCTTTGGATTTGGCGGCACACTGTTCGACGCTGACAACAACAGTGCGCTCAACTCCACGGGAACTGTTTCGTACCTGAAGTGGATTTCCGGAATCGCCTCCAAACCCGGTTACTACCAGCAAAACGACGATGCCGCCATTAGCTCCCTTTTCAAGGAGAGCAAAGCAGCGTCTGTCATCAATGGCCCATGGGCGCTCGGTGACTATCAGGCCGCACTCGGTGCGGAGAATGTCGGCGTGGCGGTTCTTCCGAAGATCAGCGAAGCCAATGACGCCTCACCCAAACCATTCCTGGGTGTCAAGCACATCATGATGAATTCCAATATCGATGGCGATCAGGCGACGCTTGCCTTCACCTTCATGACCTGGTTCACCGGACCGGATTCGGTTGGGTTCCTGGCGACCAGTGCCGGACACCTGCCGGCACATTCGGGCGTCGATGTCTCCGCCAATCCAATTGCAGCCGCATTCGTGGAACAGGCGCAAAACTCCACTCCATTGCCGACAATCCCGGAAATGGGGCAGGTCTGGACCCCGGCAGGCGATATGATCACCAAAGTCATCTCCGGCGACGCCACCCCGGAGGAAGCTGCTGCCGAGGCTCAGGACCAGATCAACGAAGCCATCAAGCAGATGCGTATCTCCTGATCTCCTTTGATTTGAATTGATTGGTGGGAGCGCATGCTCCCACCAATCTCCCCATCGGACTTGCCATCCGCCGGTCAGGCACCACATCCGCTCGATCACTCAGGGAGAGGACGGCGATGGCCACCAAGCCGAAACCGGAGCCGCAGGGACCGATTGAAGCCTTCAAAACGGGTTCCGGGAGTTCATGGTTCAAGAAGTACCGGCTCCCATATTTCTACATTCTTCCCGCCGCACTCATTCTTGCAGTCATTACGATCTATCCGATCTTATTCGAGGTCTATCTCAGTTTTACGACCTACAGTCTCAAGAATCTTCGAGGAAAAGCTCCCGACTGGATCTGGTTCAGAAATTACCAACGAATCATTCAAAACGAACTCCCCATCACCAACTTCGACTTCTGGCGGATTCTCGCATTCAACTTCACCTGGACAATCGCAAACGTCGTTCTGCATGTCGTGATCGGTATCGCGATCGCGATGCTTCTCAACAAGAGACGGATTATCGGCCGTCGCGTTTTTCGCGCAATCTATGTGATCCCCTGGGCAATGCCGCCGCTAGTCGTTGCAACGGTCTGGCGAAATATGTTCGATACGCAGTTCGGAGCGATCAATCTCACCTTGAAAGCGATCGGGCTGCCACACACCATCGATTGGCTCGGCTCGACCACGCCCCCGATCCCCGGCGTCGGCTTTCTTCCACTCTCCTTTTTTGCCGTATTGATTACAAATGTCTGGCTCGGATGGCCATTCATGATGGTCGTCGCGACCGGGGCATTGCAATCGATCCCTGGCGATCTCTATGAAGCCGCGCGGGTCGACGGCGCAACGCGAGCTCAGCAATTCTGGGATATCACCGCGCCGCTGATTCGGCCGGCAATGGTGCCAGCGGTGATGTATGGCACGATCCTGACCTTCAACCAGTTCAACGTCATCTACTTCATCAGCCGTGGTGGTCCACTTGGATCGACTGAAATTCTGGTAACGCAGGCCTTCAAGCTGGTCAATCCCGGCGGTTTCTATGGAATCGCTGCCGCATTCAGCGTAATGATCTTCCTGATCCTGCTCGTTTTGACACTTGCCCAAAACAAAGTTGCCCGTGGGTTGGAGGGGTGGTCAGATGATTAAATCCGAAGCAACGAGCGAGTTCGTACCCGGTCGTGCCACCTCGGTAACTAATGACATGACGATCTCGCACAAGCGTCGTGGCCCCTGGCTTGAAGATATTCTCAGCCATTTGGCGCTCCTCTTTATTGCCGCAATCGTGCTCTTTCCGATCGTCTGGATCGTTTCGATGTCGCTCGATCCACGAAACATCAGTCGACCGACAACCCTGGTGTTGATCCCAAGCGGTGCCACATTGAACGCATTCAAACGGGTGCTCACCGAACCGCAGGCCAACAACGTCACCTTTGCCACGATGTTGCGAAACAGCCTGATTGTTTCGATCGGAGTCAGCGTTTGCGTCACGGTACTCGGAGTCTCTGCCGCCTACGCGTTTTCCCGATTTCACTTTCCCGGTCGAAAGTGGGGATTGTTCGGATTTATTGCCGTTCAAATGCTTCCACAGGTTGCTACACTTGCCCCACTCTTCGTTTTGTTGAGTCGCATCAAGTTGCCTGGAACCGGTGAAAGCGTGCGAACGACTTTGCTGGGTGTGGGGATTGCCTACTTGAGCGGCGCCCTCCCGTTTACGATCTGGAATTTGAGAGGGTATATCGACACGATACCGCGAACGTTCGAAGAATCCGCGATGGTCGATGGAGCGGGACCGAATCGCGCGTTCATTGATGTGATTTTGCCGCTCATTCTCCCGGCGCTTGCGATCACGATTCTCTTTGGTTTCATGGCGTCCTGGACAGAATTCATTCTCGCCTGGACATTCCTGAGTGAACCCAGTCGATTCACGCTGGCGATGGGTCTGAATGGCATGGTTGGGCAATACTCTTCGGATACCCCATGGTCGGAGTTCGCCGCCATGGCGATCCTCATTACATTACCGGTGCTGGTGCTCTTCTTTCTCTTGCAAAAGTGGATCGTCTCCGGACTCGCGGTTGGTGGTGTCAAGGGATAAACCGCCAGTTGTTCCATGGATCGTCTCACGTAGACTTGCGGCATGGCCACGCGGGCCAGTGGAGGTCGATCCATGGAACCCGAATCGCGGGCAGCGTTGCACATTTCCGCTGGCGGAGACTTTTCCCGGCTGATTGAGCACGCGCTCTGCGCGCGACATCAGACAACTGAATCTGCGTGCATCGCTGTTGCAAGCAAAATCGCCTCGGACGGTCCTGCTACAGCAGCCCTCACTGATTTGCTCGCTCGAACGGAACAAACCACTCGGATGGTCGTCCCTCCAGCGACGCTTGTTGGTGCCTGGTCGTCATTCCGCAAATTTGACTGGGTTGCAGTCGAGCTTCCACCACAGGCTGAACGATTGCGGCACGTGTGGCTGCCGGGCAACATCGTGCACGCGAAGAGACTGATCGCAATCAATCGACTCCCAGTTGAAATGCCGAACAAAGAGCCGATTGCCCTCGGTATCTGGGCACAATTCGCCCACCCTCGACAGCGAACAGGCGCCTGGCTTTCGGACGAACGAACCGGGCTTGCTGCCGAAATCGCTCTCGCAGTGAAACCGGATCTGATCCTGTTGTCCGGTGATTGGAGGGGTTTCCCATTTCTGATCTCGAGCGACGATCAAATTGCCGCTGAGTTAGCAGGGTTGGCAGTTGCCCAGACGCGGAGCAAAACACCGCCAGAAAATGGCGGACCGTGGGAACAACCCCTGGTGCAGCGGGCGACGGAACTCAGTATCGGTGTCAAGAGACCGGGCCAGATCGATGCGAACATCCAATGGCTGGGAGCCGACGATTCTCGTGCTCGAGCACCGTTCGAGAAATTCGCTTGTGACCTGCTCGCTCGAATGGGTGTCACGGCACGCGGTTGAGGAGACGCCGAGGTTTATACTCTCCACATGAATGTGACCCGCCCGGACTTCTCGACCCGGCTCAGCGCCCTGCCCTCCCAACCCGGCGTCTATCTGATGAAAGACGTCAAGGGTGACGTGATCTACGTCGGAAAAGCGATCGCGCTGCGGAATCGCGTGCGCTCGTACTTCCAATCTTCGCGCGGCATGGATCCCAAAACCCGGGAACTCGTTACCCATATCATCGATTTCGATGTGATCCGCACCGATACCGCGACCGAAGCGCTAATCCTCGAAAACGAACTGATCAAAAAACTCCAGCCGAAATACAACATCATGCTGAAGGACAGCAAAACCTATCCCTATCTCAAAATTACCAACGAAGAGTGGCCGCGCATCATCTCGACTCGACTGATCGTGCAGGATGGCGGTCGCTATTTCGGCCCGTACACCTCAGCCGGGAACGCATACAAAACACTCAATCTATTGAACCGGCTATTTCCGTATCGCAAGTGCGAGAAGAAGATCACCGGCAACGATGAACTCTGTCTCTACTACCACCTGCACCAGTGCACCGCCCCCTGCATCGGCGCGGTCGATCATGAAACCTATATGCGCTCCATCGATTCCGCTGCGCTCTTCCTGAATGGACGTGGTGATGAAATTCTCGATCCGCTGGAAGAAGAGATGCAGCAGGCGGCCGACGCCTGGAACTTCGAGCGCGCGGCCGAGGTGCGGGACAGAATCACCGCGGTCAAACACGTGCTTGAACGCCAGAAAGTGGTCAGTCCAAACGGCACGAACGCGGATATCGTCGCGGTAGCACAGGGAGCCGGCGGCGATGCCGGGGTTCAGGTCGGCTTTCTCCGAAATGGGAAAATCCTGGGCAGTGAATTCTTCCCGATGCGGGCCATGGTCGAAGATACACCAGTTGAAATTCTCACCGGTTTCGTCAGTCAGTTTTATCTTGACGCAGCGGTCGTCCCTCCGATCATCATGCTCCAATACAAAATGCCGGATTCAGAGATTATGATCATCGAGGAGTGGCTCCGAACAAAACGCGGTGGCAAGGTTGAATTGACCGTCCCACAGCGGGGTGACAAACGAGGATTGGTCGAGATGGTCGCCAAGAGTGCGATCGACAATCTCGAACAGAGCCGGCTGAAGTTCCTCTCCGATGAAATGCGCACCACCGCGGCCCTCACCGATCTGGCCGACGCCCTCGATCTCCCACGAATGCCCCGAAGAATCGAGTGCTTCGATATCTCGAACATTCAGGGAACAAATCCGGTCGCCAGCATGGTCGTTTTCGAAGATGGTAAACCCGCCAAGCGCGAGTACCGCCGGTTCGCAATCAAAACCGTGGTCGGCTCGAACGACTTTGCGATGATGCACGAGGTCGTTCGGCGAAGATTTCGGAGGGCCTCCGAGGCCGACGAGGAAAAAGAGGGCAAATGGACGACGCTTCCCGATCTCGTGATTGTCGACGGAGGCAAGGGCCAGCTCAGTTCCGCAATCGAAGCCCTGCAGGAGGTCGGGATGAGTGTCCCAATTTGTGGACTCGCCAAGGAGAACGAGGAGATCTTTCTCCCGGGACAACCGATCCCAATCTTGTTGCCGCGTGATTCGGAGGCGCTTTACCTTGTGCAGCGCATTCGCGATGAGGCGCATCGCTTTGCCGTCACCTTCCACCGGGAACGCAGATCGAAGTCCTCCTTCAAGTCGTCACTCGATGACATCCCTGGGGTCGGTCCAAAGAGGAAGAAGGCGCTCCTGAAACACTTTGGATCGGTCAAAGCAATTCACGAAGCCACCGTCGAAGATGTCGCAGCGGTCGAAGGAATCGGGTCGGCCGTTGCCCTCCAGATCAAAACCAGTCTTTGAGTGAGCGTCTGGACAGCGAGTGCGGTGCAGAAGAGGAGCAGTTTCATGAATAACGATGAGAAGGAGGATCGAGTGGTGATTCTCGAGCGCTCCGCTCCCCGTGCAATCGAGTGGACGGCTGAACGCATTTCCGACGGCGGTGTGGTCGCATTACCCACCGACACGGTGTATGGCATTGCCTGTTCGCTGGCTCATCCCAAAGCGCTCCAGCGGATTTACGAAATCAAGGGGCGGGCCTCATCGGCTCCATTACCCGTGCTGGTCTCCTCATCGACAGCAGCCGAACACCTTGTCCACGACATCTCGCACGATGTCGCGTTGCTGCTGGATCTCTTTTGGCCAGGCCCACTGACGGTCGTTTTGCCTGCCAGATCAGGGATGCCGGACGAAGTCACTGCCGGTACGGGCACCGTTGGCCTTCGCATGCCCAACCATCCGCTGACGATCGAAGTCATCGAGCGTGCGGGTGGCGCAATCGCCTGCACCAGTGCCAACCGAAGCGGTGAATCGCCCGGAATCAACGCCGATGATGTGCGCTCCACAATCGGACCTGAACTCGATCTGATCCTCGATGGTGGAGATGCTCCCGGGGGCGTCCCGTCAACAGTGATTGCGATCGAAAGAGATGAACTCCGCCTGATCAGGGAAGGGGCAATTCCGTTCGCGGTTATCAGTGCCGCCTGGGATGAATTGCTGGCCGCTCACGTTCACGGGTAGGCTCCGGAACATCGACACCGGACGCTGCAGATGACGCTGTGGGCCGTTTCAGGGTACGATGCGGCGGGAAATGAGGAAGGGCATGTCGTTTGACCTGGGGGCGTCCCCGGACCAATTGAGCGGGACCGGACCAATCGAAACGCTTGCGTCTTCGACGCAGGCCAGTGGTCCTGCACCTGGTTCGACGATGGAAATTGTGCGCCCTCCCGCATATGGCCGTGGAATCTTTGTCAGCCTCGCCTCCGCAGCAGCAGTGTTAGCGCTCGCCATCATGGCGTCTGGTGAAACCCCAACAGCAACCGGGGTTCCGCTGACCGAAACCACCAATCCACTCTTCTGGGGTCTGGCGGTCATTTTCTGCGTGTTGTGCGCAATCGGCGCCCAGTATTCCGAGTTCACCGCAGCCCGCGCGGCCGAATCACTTGGCACCACCCGAAGGAGATCCGCTCTCCCGACGGCATGGGCAGTTCCAGTCGTTGCGGAAGCGACGGCAATCCTGATGGTCGCCACCTACCATAATCGTCTCATGTTGATCGCCGGACCAGCCATCGCCTTTTTCGGCGTCGCCGGTGGTCTTCTCGCTCGCGATCTGCTCGATGACGCGCTCGATGCCGGTATCCGCACCGCCTCGACAATTCACACGCTCGTTATCCATCTGATCGCGTTTCTCGCTCTCAGTGCGGTCTATCTCAACAAGATGTCCAACTGGGTCGCCGCTCCGCTTGTTGCCCTCCTGGGCGGCATTCTGATTCTCGAATCGCTCGATCGCAGCGATCCTCCCGTCGCTCGCCGCCTCCTCTATGCGCTCATCGGCGCCGGGGTGCTGGCTCTGGCGACGATAGCGATCAGCTGGTGGCCCACTCATGGCTGGACCGGTGGCGCCGCTCTCCTGGTTTGCTTCTTCGCAATCTGCGGCATTCTCACCGCGCAGATCGAACGCGAATCCGTCGGCGAGCGCGAACTCATTGAATACGGGTTGGTGAGTGCAATTGGACTCGCAATCCTCGCCTTCACGATGTAATCCAACGGTCAGACAGGCGGTTGACGATGGCGAAGCGCTCATCACATGGCAAAAGTGAAGAAGAAATCTTTTCCCTCTACGATCTTCTTGATCGACTCGAAGAGTTGCTCGAGGACATGGCGGAACTGGGAGTGACCTCGACGATCGAAATCGAGGCGAAAATCGCCGAACTCAACCTGAAAATAGACGCCATCGAAGACACCGGTCAGTGACAGTCGTTTTATTCCCCGGCGAGGTTTGGCCATGACGCTCGACCTCTTCGAAGCCAACCGCCGGGATCAACTCTCGAGCCGCGCTCCACTCGCGACCCGAATGCGGCCTCGATCATTGAGTGAACTGATCGGACACGAATCCGTTGTTGGTCCCGGTACCCTACTTCGCAAGGCGATTGAAGCCGACCGCCTCTCCTCGATTATCCTGTGGGGTCCCCCCGGTTCCGGCAAGACGACCCTCGCCCGTATCGTTGCCACAACGACCAAAGCTCACTTCGTCGCCCTCAGCGCGGTGACTTCCGGCGTCGCTGACCTGCGTAGTGCAATCAAAGAGGCGTCTGACCGCCTCGGCATGCATGCTCAACGGACAGTTCTGTTCATCGATGAGATCCATCGATTCAACAAGGCCCAGCAGGACGCGATTCTGCCGCATGTCGAAGATGGCACGGTCATCCTGATCGGCGCGACCACTGAAAACCCATCGTTCGAGGTCAACTCCCCTCTCCTCTCCCGGTCTCGCGTGATCGTGCTCAAGGCGCTGACGGATGACGATGTCGAGGCGCTGATCAAACGCGCGCTAATCGAAGATGAGCGCGGACTTGGACGGCAACACCTGGTCGTCGATGATGACGCGCTCGCCTTCCTGGTCAATATCGCGAACGGGGATGCCCGATTCGCGCTGAATACGCTGGAATACGCTGCGATCGGCGCAGGTGTTTCCGATCAACCGCATATCACGATCGAACTCGTCCAGGCCGCCGCGCAGCGCCGCGCTGCAACCTACGACAAGAGCGGCGAAGATCACTTCGACGCGATTTCAGCGCTGCACAAAACGATCCGCGGGTCCGACCCGGATGCCGCGCTCTACTGGCTGGCGAGAATGCTGGAACGAGGCGACGATCCACTGTATGTCGCGCGTCGCCTTGTGCGTTTCGCATCCGAAGACGTCGGCTTGGCCGATCCCCGGGCATTGCCACTCGCCATGGCCGCACAACAGGCCGTCCACTTCATCGGATTGCCCGAAGGCGCGCTCGCACTCGCCGAACTCGTCGTTTTCCTGGCATTGGCGCCAAAGAGCAACGCGATCTACGTGGCATATGGGGACGCCCAACGAGATGTCGCCGAAACCCGAAACGACCCGGTTCCCGACCATCTCCGGAATGCCCCGACTAAGTTGATGAAAGATCTCGGGTACGGCAAAGGCTACAAATATGCACACGACTTCGAGGGCGGAGTGATCGGTCAGCAGAACTTGCCGGAACGACTGGCCGGCCGCAGGTACTATCATCCAACTGACCGAGGATTCGAACGCGAACTTAGTCAGCGAATGCAATCGATTCAGGCGATTTACGCCTCTACATTGGAAACTGAAGAAAGTGATGCCGGGGCCGCCGGTGCTGGAGAAACGACTTCGTGACAACCCCGATCCCACCGATTACCCGATCATATGACCGCAGCGTCGAGCAGACGCGCCCTATCGAAATCATCCCGGGCGCTGCGCCAAACGCAGAAGGTTCTGCGCTGATCAAAATCGGACGGACACACGTTCTCTGCGCGGCCACGGTTGAGGAGCGGGTTCCGCGGTGGCTCTCCAACAAGGGACGTGGCTGGGTCACCGCCGAGTACTCGATGCTTCCCCGCGCAACCAAAGAGCGCACAATGCGCGAGGCCGTCGGCGGTAAACAGGGCGGCCGCACTGTCGAAATCCAGCGCCTGATCGGCCGCTCGCTTCGCGCCGTCGTCGATTTGGAAGCATTAGGCGAACGTCAGATCATCCTCGATTGCGACGTCCTGCAGGCCGACGGCGGAACCCGCTGCGCCTCGATCACCGGTGCCTACGTCGCGCTGGCGCTGGCGCTGAACAACCTCGGAGAGCGACGAAAACTGAAGCGCAACCCGCTCAAGGGCGCAGTCGCCGCGGTCAGTGTTGGAGTCGTCCGAGGCACTCCCGTTTGCGATCTCGACTATGAAGAAGATGCATCGGCGGATGTCGACTTCAATGTCGTGATGACCGATCAGCACGCATTTGTCGAAATTCAGGGAACTGCCGAAAAGGAACCCTTCCTCCCGGCGACGCTGGATGAACTTCTCATTTTAGCCAGCACCGGCCTGGACCACCTCTTTGCGGCTCAACGCGCAGCGATTGCCCGAGGCTAGAGCGTCGCAGCGACGTCGATCAGCGCATTCTTGAGCGCTGAGGTCGCCTCGGCTGTGGTTGCGCTGATCCGGAAGTAATCGTTCAACAAGGGATCTTCGGGCCGATAGAGGTGCAGATCACGGCGGACGAGTTCCTTCTGGAACTCCTCGATGTCTCCACGCTCAATTCTGGCAAGCAGGAAGTTCGCCCAGGATACGCACGGGCGAATCATGTTCAGCTTGCGAAGAGTACGGAAGAGCCGCGCCTTCTCTTCTCGTACGCGAAGCACGGTGGATTCGATGTACGGCAAATCGTCCAGCGTTGCTTCGGCCGCAACCAACGCGGCCGTTGTGATCGCAGGTCGCACCATCGCCTCTTGAAGCGCTGCTGCGAGTTTCGGCGGCGCTATCGCGTATGCGATCGGAAAAGCGGTCAATCCGGCCCAGGTTTCGAATGTACGCAGCACCATGATGTTCTCGAACTCGCGAACCAGAGGCACCACGGTTCTCGGGCTGTAGGCAGCATGTCGTTCATCGATCACGAGCAATCGTGATTTACGTGAGAGTCGGACCGCGTCCTGCGGGCTGAGAATCGTTCCCGTCGGGTCGTTCGGTGTCTGCACAAGCGAAAGCGTCTTGTCCGGCAATGTCAGCAGATCCGGTTCGACGTCGACCGCAAATCGATGCGAACGAGAGACGCGGTGCACATCGAGTTCCGAAAAGAGTGCCAGCCGGAAGTGTTCTGGATCGGATGGCGGAAAGAGTGTCACCGGTCCGGTGGACAATCGCAATGCGGCCACGATCAGATCCGCAACACCGTTTCCTAGTACAAACCAGGTCGCAGGCAGACTGTGAATTTCCGACAACCCGTCGCGAAGTCGCTGCTCGTCACCAGGATTGGGTAGGTGAAGATCGTCACGACTGGCAATCGCTTCGTACACCCGGAGCGATGCGCCAAACGGATTGACCAGCAAATCGAGCCGAAATGGAGTGATGGGGGAGGCCATACGCCTCCGGTCGCTCATGCGGCCGGTGCGCTGTTCGCTCAAACGTGCGCCCGAAGCTGTCGAAGGGATGAGATCTGGGCGCCGAGAGCAGGGCCGGATCTGAGTTCGTGCAGAACGATTCCCCCACTCACATCTTGAGCGACATTGAAAACCGGTGTCCCGCCCATAGTCTCCCCAACCTGATTTCCGTGATGGGCATGACCGTGGTAAACCAGATCGACATCGAACCGGTCGATCACCCGTCCGAATTCGCAATTTCCGAGCAACCAGAACTTGAAGAGCGGTTCGGCACCGAGTGTCGACATCGTCGGGGCGACGTGTGTGATCACAACTTTAAAGTCGGTGTTGAGCGAATCCAACGCCTTCTCGAGACGGTCGGCCTCGCGGCGCGCGCGCACTGCCAGTCGCTGAGCAGCCCGCCGCGGCAATGTGTCAGGTCCCTCGAGCGGCCAGAATCCGCCGCCAGAGCCGCTCACGCCGGCGAATCCGATCGTGCCATGCGGTCCGTTATGCACGTATGTGGATCCATCGAGGAAGGTCACGCCGGCGTGCTCCAAAATTGCGCAATATCTGGGAGTTCGCATCAACGCGCGTCGATCGTGATTGCCCATCACCGCGACAATAGGGATTTGGGCAAGATGCAGGAGTTCTGCTGCCCGTTCGGCCTGAATCAGCATGCCGTTATTGGTGATGTCACCGGTGATAACCAGCACATCGGCGCGATCTTTCAGCGTCTCGAATTCAGGAAAAAGCGTTCGCGGAACTTTTCCCCAAATATGTAGATCGCCGATCGCCGCTATTCGATATGTCACTGATCCAGCCACTCCCCAAGATCGTCGGGTTCGAACGTCCCGGATTCCAGTGTACCGCAGCAATTCAAGCCCTTGCCCCGGGAATACGGGGCAAAGGTCCCTGAATGTATGGTCCCATGCGTTTGGCCATCCTATACTTCCCTCGCGTTGGAAGTCGATCAAGCGCAATCGCAACTCCGGAGTAATATAACGTGCGTCCTCGTTCCCCGGTCTCATTCAGTCGCATATTGCTGGCGATTGCCATTGCCCTGACCTTTCTTCCCTTGGGTCCGCACGCTGATGCCCTGGAACTTCAGCCAGTCCCGGAAGTCACTGCCAAAGCCGTCTACTCCGTTGATATCGATGCTGGTGTCGAGCTGTACAAGATGAACGAGGATGAAGAACTGGAACCCGCCAGTATCACCAAACTCGCGACTGCTCTCCTCCTCGTTCAGAATCAGGACGATCTCTCCGAAACCGTCACGATTGAGCAGCAGGATCTCGCCGACGAAGGCGAGTCCAACATGGCCCTGCAAACCGGTGATATCGTCACATTTGAAGAACTGCTCTACGGACTCCTGCTACCTTCCGGGAATGATGCCGCGAACGCGGTTGCTCGCGTTCTCGGCGGGAGCATGCTTGCCGATGAAGGCAACGAGGGCGCCGATCCGGTTGCTCGTTTCGTCGAGGAGATGAACGCCCTGGCGAAGTCTCTCAAGATGTCGCACACGACGTTTCTCAATCCCTCGGGGCTCCACGCGGACGGCCATGTCACCTCGGCCCGCGATATGGCAGTGCTGGCCCGAAAGACCTTTACTCAGAAGATCATCAAGAGCGTGATTCAGGAACCGAGTTTCGTCGTCACCTACGAGGGGGCAAATCCCCGCGAAGCCACCATCGAAACCACCGTCACCATGAAGAAGGATGGTGTCGAGGGCGTTATCGGCGGCAAAACGGGAACGACACCCGAATCCGGCGCCTGCCTCGTTCTTGAAACCCAGGAGAGTGGCGGCAACCGGATCATTACCGTGCTGCTGGGAAGCGAGATCAGTTTCGACGAAAACGGATTTCGGGACGATTCAACCGATCAACGCTACGCGGACGTGACGAAGATTCTTGACCAGATGAACCGCGACTATCAGTGGATCGATGTGAGCAAGAATGACGCAGTTCCCGGACTTCAGGAAGAACTCTCCGTCTGGTTGGTCGATCTCGACAACAAAGACTCGATAGTCGTTCCCAATGCAGGTCGCGACTCGGTCTCGTACCTCCTTCAGCTCGGCCCCGAGACCGAACCCGGTAGCCAAGTCGGGCGCGTGCTATTCTTCATTGATGCTGAACAGGTGGCCGAACGCGCGGTCGTTCAGCTTCCACCTGGTGGACAGGCGTCCTTTTTCAATCCAGCCGCCTGATATCACTGCCCTTTTACCTCATCGTCAACCCCGCGAAACAGGAGCCCATCCTCTCATGGAACGGCTACAACGTATTCTGGCTGCCAGAGGCGTGAGTTCACGTCGCGCAGCCGAAGATCTGATCAAGGCTGGTCGAGTCAGTGTCGACGGCCTGGTCGTCACCGAACTTGGTTCGAAAGCCGATCCGATTCGATCGGTCATCAAAGTCGACGGCAAAATTCTCAAGGCGCAACGTCCGCGCTACATCCTCATGAACAAACCGCGGGGCTACATCACCACCGTCAAGGATGAGCGTGATCGACGGACAGTGATGGATCTCGTGACGATTCCAGAGCGTGTCTATCCTGTCGGGCGGCTCGATCGCGATACCGAAGGACTGTTGCTCCTGACGAATGACGGTGATGTCGCCAATCGTGTGATGCATCCACGCTATGAACTCGACAAGGAATATCAGGTCCTTACACTCGCCCGGCCGACCGATGACACCCTGCAGCGCTTGCGGGATGGAATCGTGATCGAAGGCAAGCGCATCGTTCCGGAGGAGGTCCGCGTCATTCGTGAAACGAATGAAGGTCTGATCATCAAAATCGTCGTGCATGAGGGATTGAACCACCTCGTTCGGCGGATGATGGATGCAGTCGGCATCCCGGTCGAACGGCTTCGCCGCATGCGGGTCGGTCCGCTGATGGTGACCGGCATCCAGCTCGGTACATGGCGGGAATTGACCTCCGGCGAACTTCGCGGTCTGCTGGAAGCACTTCATCTTGACCGGGCTGAAGATCCAGACTTTGCGTCACGTCCCGTCCGCGTTGCAGAACCGACCACTCCGGGCAAAAAGGGCATCGTCAAACCGCCCAAACGCGGCGGATACGGTCCAAAATCTCCTCGTCGGCAACAACAGGATGCCCCGCAGGATCCGCTCGATCTTCTCGATTTCGATGCACCGCAGCGACGCGACCAGCCGTTCCCTCGCGATAGCCGGCCAGCATCACGGGCGGCGGCGCAGGGTCGCGATGACCGCGGTCCGCGCCAGTTCGAACAGTCAAGGGAACGCTCGTTTGAATCTCGGGACGAACGTCCATCGTTCGGCCAGCGCTCAGATCCTCGTGAACAATCCGGGTTCGCGCAGGGTCGAAGCGATCGTCGCTATTCCCCGCCAGATGACAATCGCCGCCGGCAGAACGACCGACCCGGCGGTCCGCCGCGAAGATCCGAGGCGTTCCAAAACTCACCCGAGTACGATCGAAACAGTCAGCAGCGACCTTCCTCCACACGATCCGGGAGCTATCGGGACGATCGAGGTCGTGACGAGCGCGCTCCCCAGCGTGATCCGTTCCAACGTCCCGCGCAGGCTGATCGTGGTCAGCGTCCGGAAAAGGTCAACACCGGAAGACCCGATCCAAATGCGACCGGTCGTCGCTCACGCCAACGGCCGACCAATCCGCGAAACGACGCCCCCCGCTCATTTGACAATCGACCTGATCGATCGCGACCTGACACCCGCGTCGACCGTGGCCCGGCTCGAGGCTACGACGACGCACCCAGTGGAGCATTCGATCGTGGCGAGGGTCGGGATCGCCCTCCATTCAATGACCGAACCGGCGCACGACGGGACAACCGCTCGGGTCCCCCGAACGACAGGGATTACCGGGGACCAACAGCGCCGCGCGACAACGGCGATCGCGCTGAGCAGCGCCCGGGCCGGTACGACGAACGGCAACCACGGCAGAATGAGGGATATGATCCACGAGGCGAACAACGGGGACCTGCCGGACAAGGCTATCGCGACCGACCGCCATTCGATCGCAATCAGCGCCCTCAAAACGACAACCGCGGAGACGATCGACCGTCATTCGAACGCGAACCACGCAGGTACAACAATGCTGGTGAGCCCGGTGGCAGATCTGAACAGCCATTTGCCGAGCGACCGCGTGGTCCGGTAAGACCGCCAGGCCGCAGCGACGGGCCACGTCGTGTACCGAATCGAGACCGCGCCGCGAATCCTGGTTCTCGGATTCCAAATCATGGACCATATGGCAGGAATCAACGACCACGAAACGACTGGAATGAGCATTCTGAGCGGGGCCAGGCGCGAGATCATGAGCAAGGACTTACACCAGCAGGTGATCGCGATCGACGGCCCGGCAGCGGCGGGTAAGACGACCGTGGCGCTCGCGCTCACCGACCGGGTCGGAGCGTTTTTTCTTGATACCGGGCTGCTCTACCGGGCAGTGACATTTGAATCTATCCGCCAGCAGATCGATCCAGCCGAGGGCGATCGGCTGGGCGATCTGGTTCGTACGCTCGATCTCGCGGTCCGCCCGGCAACTGTCTATGACGGCAGATCCGTCGATGTGCTGATCGGTGATCAGGACGTGACTCCTTTTCTCCGCCAACCACCGGTTGAACGCACAGTTTCTCAGGTCTCGGCGCACGCGACCGTTCGACAGGAGTTGTTACCCGTACAACGCCGGATCGCTGAGGGTGCGACGATCGTGATGGTCGGTCGCGATATCGGGTCCGTTGTGGTTCCTGATTCCGGTGTGAAGATTTACCTGGACGCCAGCGTTCATGAGAGAGCCAGACGCCGCCACGAAGAACTGGCCGGCCGCGGTTCCGATCTGACTCTCGAAATCGTTCTCACCGATCTCGAACGGCGGGACGCGGCCGACTCCTCTCGCGACATCGCACCGCTGCAGATTCCAGAGGGCGCTACGGTCGTGCAGACTGACGGATTGTCAATCGATCAGGTCGTAGACGAGATCGCTGAGATCGTCCGACGCACCTGGGCGGCGCTCCCTGACTCGAACCCGGTAGAATAAACAGTCATGAGTATAGGGGCGAGATCCGAGGCAGTTACGGTCGATCTGGAACGCCATACACTGCGCGGTCGACCCCGCAGACTGGTTCGTTTCATCATCCTCTCAGTGCTGAAACCACTCTTTCGCATGCGCATCGAACACATCGAACGCGTTCCTGATGATGGTGCTGTACTGGTCGTCGCAAATCATCTGGCAAATGCCGATCCCATCATCGTAAACGCGGCTTTTCCAAGACCACTTCACTTCATGGCGAAAAAAGAGGCATTCGACGTGCCGATCATTCCGTTCTTTCTTCGACTCGGTGGGGCTTTCCCGGTCGATCGCGGCAAGGCAGATCGTTCCGCGATCCGGCGAGCGCACAATGCGTTGATGTCGGGGATTCCAGTCGGAATTTTCCCGGAGGGAACAAGAAGCCTCAACCGTGCCCTGGCCAAAGGGCATTCGGGAGTCGGGTTGCTGGCTCTGATGTCGGGAGTTCCGGTCCAACCCATCGTGGTTACGGGAACGGAACGGCTGCCACTGAACGGGAAAAAGCGGAAACTCGCCCCAGGCGTCAAAACACCGGATTCCGGCCATTCGGGAGTACGGGTGCTCTTCGGTGAACCCTTCAAGGTACCGAAAGAGATCAACGGGCGGCGCGTTTCATCCGACGAAGCGACCAACATCATCATGATCGAGATCGCCAGGCTTCTGCCGTCGGACTACCGTGGGGTCTATGCGGACGCGCTGGCGAATGAACACACACGCCGCGCATTGCCCGCGTAATCGCTATTCGACCTCGTCCTGCTCCTCGTACGTACCGGCATTTCGCTTCCGCGAAGCCTTACGTTCGGCCGCGGTTCGCCGGCTGTATTTCTCCGCCTCGACCCCGAGTTCCTCCATGTGCCCCCAGACAAGTTCCTTGTCGGCAATATGGACAACATCCCCCGGTTCAATTCCACTTCGGGTCAACTCCTGATTGATCCCGGAGGCCGTCAGCACCTTCTGGAAGCGATCGCCTGCTTCATCCAGATCGAAGTTCGTCATCTTCGTGAACCGCTCGATTCCGGCACCAGTCACTTCGAAATGGTGGCGCGATAATCGTTTGACTGCCCATGCGCTCTCATTTGCATCGGCAAGGGTGTACGTGCGCTTTTCCTTCTTCTGTCGGCTGGCCGCTTCCTTCTGGTCACGGGCGAGATCCCGAAGCGTGGTCGAGATTGCATTCATCAGCGGTTGTACACCCTCGCCAGTCGCCGACGAGATCACGAACGTCGGCAACTTGCGACGTGTCATCGCCCGTTTGAGTCGAGGCAGATTCGCCACCGCTTCGGGAAGATCGACCTTGTTGAGTGCGACGATCATCGGACGTTCGAGCAATTCGCCATCGTACTCTTCGAGTTCGGCATTGATCGCATTGAAGTCAGCGAGCGGATTCCGGCCTTCGAGACCGCCTGAAGCGTCCAGCACATGAACGAGCACCTTTGTTCGCTTGACGTGGCGCAGAAACTCGTGGCCAAGTCCGTAGCCAGTGGCCGCACCCTCGATCAATCCCGGCACATCCGCCATTACAAAGGTTTGTCCCGAAATTCCGCCGACGGCAACAACCCCGAGGTTGGGTTCGAGCGTGGTAAAGGGATAGTCGGCGATCTTTGGTCGCGCGGCCGACGCAGATGCCAACAATGTCGACTTACCCGCATTCGGCAGTCCGACCAGACCGACGTCGGCGATAATTCGCAGTTCGAGTTTCACCCAGCGCTCGACACCAGGTTCCCCAAGTTCGGCAATTCGAGGTGTCTGCCGAATTGACGATTTGAAATGGGTATTACCCAGACCGCCCTTGCCACCGCGAGCGATCACGTACGTTTCATCGGGCTCGGTCAGATCGGCAAGAATCTCGCCACTTATCTCGTTGAACACGACCGTCCCCGGGGGAACATCGACATACAGATGATGACCGGACTTACCGGTCTTCTGCACCCCGGTTCCGCCCTGTCCTTGTTCCGCCTTGTAATGCTGATTGAATTGAAATGCCAGTAAACTGGTGATGTTTTCGCGAACGCGAAGCACGACGTCGCCGCCGCGGCCGCCATCACCACCATCGGGTCCGCCCTCAGGGACATATTTTTCGCGACGGAACGACATTGAGCCGCTTCCTCCGTCGCCACCTTTCACATAAATGCGTGCACGATCGATCAACACGAGTTGAAATCCTCCGAATGGGAATGCAAAGCAAAAACGCCGGCGGCGTTCTGCATCCCGTAGCATAGCCGATTATGGCAACTGAACCCGACTCAATCCGGCTGCATGGGAAAGCCTGCCCCTTGCGAGACAGGCTTTTCCGGTCAACCGTGCACGGATTGAACTCTTAGTCGAGAAAGTCTTTCAGTCTTTTGGCCCGCGATGGGTGCCGGAGCTTACGCAGCGCCTTGGCTTCGATCTGACGGATGCGCTCTCGCGTCACCCCGAACTCCCGTCCGACCTCTTCCAGTGTCCGTCCCTGACTGCCATCGAGGCCAAAACGCATTTCGAGCACTGCCCGCTCCCGCTCGGAAATTGTTCCGAGCACATCATCCATCTGTTCTTTGAGCATCTGACGAGAGGCAGCGTCAGCAGGAGGCAATGCCTTCTGATCCTCGATGAAATCACCGAGGTTGCTATCCTCTTCCTCACCGATCGGCATCTCGAGAGAAACCGGATCCTGCGATATCTTCAGAATTTCGCGAACACGCTCGGGCGCCATCTCCATCTCGCGCCCGATTTCTTCCGAGGTTGGATCGCGACCCAGTTCCTGCTGCAACCGGCGCGAGGTCCGGATGAGCCGGTTGATCGTCTCCACCATATGAACCGGGATACGGATCGTCCGAGCCTGGTCGGCAATCGCTCGGGTGATCGCCTGCCGGATCCACCAGGTGGCGTACGTCGAGAACTTGAAACCTTTATGGTGCTGGAACTTCTCGACGGCTCGGATCAGACCAAGGTTGCCCTCCTGAATCAGGTCGAGCATCGACATTCCGCGGCCGACGTACTTCTTCGCCACGGAGACCACAAGCCGAAGATTCGCCTCGGTCAACGCAACTTTCGCGTTGTGCCCTGACCTGACCTGATCTTCCCATCGACGGCGCAAACGATTTGATTGCTCCCGGAATACGAGATCGACCGCAGAATCGCCCGGCCACTCCTCCGTGTCACGAATAAGCGACTGCACCGCGACCGGCAACAACTCCCATTCCACCGATCGAACCCGCAGTGACTCTTCCAGCTCCTGCGGCGAAAGCTCGAGCGCCGCGCATACTTCCTTGATTGCCTCTTCAGGAACCTGTGTGATTGGCAGGACCCGCTTGAGCATCAACGATTTGGCCGGAATCCGCTCTTCACCATTGATCGCGAGGAAGAGCGCCAGAACATGTGGCCAACCCTGGCGGAACGAGTGATAGACCGCACGACCAACCACATCCGGTTCCGGCAAATCACCGAAATCGTTCTTCAACTGGTTTTGCTTTGCGGTCAGGTAATCCCCGCGTTCCATCGCTGAGGCAAGCTCGACTTCTCGAGCACCTGTCAACAGCGACACTCTTCCAATTTCGCGGAGATAGAGACGAACCGGATCCTCGAGACTGATTCCGCCGGTGTCGTAGTTCGTCGTTTCGAATTCGAGACTGGAAGACTCCTCATCTTCGGCAACCGCAGATTCGTCGTCGGAAATCGCAGCACGCGATGATGAAAGTACCGAGTTGATCTCGGCCAATCGGTGATTGAGTGCGTCGATTCCGGTCGGTTCGCCATCGCTCCCAGGCATCGCTTCGAGCAGTGCATCGACCGCTATCGACCCATCAGCTTGATCGCCAAACCCCAGTCCGATCTCGTCGCTCAGAACCGCGAACCCACCGCCGCCAAAGCTCGGGAGATCGTCGTCTGTACGTGACTTGGCGCCAGAAACAGGAAACGACTCTTCATCCTCCAACGATACGGTGTCCTCCGGGAATTCAGCTTCAGCCTCGACCTGATCGTCGTCGAACTGGTCCGCTGAATCCAACTCGATCTCGGCGATGGAACTCGTTGGTTCGGTATCGTCTTGTGGCGAGTTTCTTTTTGTCATTTGGATCACCCCGGTGCCGGCAAATGTGGATCGGCGCGCGTTGAAAGCGAGTCGGCAATGGATCGGAACGCTGGCCGGATCAACTGAGACGTACAGTCAATACGATGAGACCGATGGCTCGGCTCAAGTCGCCGAAACCCATAACGCAAACTGTCGGAAAACGGAGCCTACTATGCACGCCGCATTGGCGACAACTTGTACAGGCACTCGCACCGACTGGCTCAATCACGCAGAACCTCCGTCGCAAAGACATCGGCGTACGTTTCCCGCCGCCTGATCAATCGGGCGTTGCCGTTTGAAACCAGAACTACTGCCGGTCTCGGAGTCGCGTTGTAGTTACTTGCCATCGGCAATGCATACGCTCCGGCAGAAGGCATTGCGATCAAATCGCCCGATTCCAGCACCGGCATGGAAATGTCGGAAATCAGTACATCCCCCGATTCACAGTATCGACCGGCGATCGTAACCACCTCTTCAGGACCTGACGCCTCACGATTCACAATCTCTGCCGTGTACTTCGCGCCATACAACGTCGGTCGAATGTTGTCTGCCATACCACCATCAACCGAAACATAGTGACGAACGTTCTCAATTCGCTTGTGAGCGCCTACTTCGTACATCGCCACTCCGGCAGGACCGACGATCGATCTGCCCGGTTCCACCGTCAGCATGGGCAAAGGCAGGTTGTACTGTTCGCTCGTTTCGATCGCTGCCTTGCCGGTAATTTGCGCCCATTCTTCGAATTCAGCCTCCTCATCGGTCCGACCGTATGCAATTCCGAATCCGCCTCCCGGAGAGATGATTTTCGGTTCGATTCCAAACTGGTCTCTCATCCGCGCACCAAATTCAATCAACATCGTGACCGCGACTCGGCTCGCATCTGGATCAAAAAGTTGTGATCCCAGGTGTACGTGGTACCCATCGAGTTGCAACCCTGGATCGGCCGCGACAATCGAGCAGATTCGTTCAGCGTCACCCGTCCAGAGCGGAAACCCGAACTTGGAGTCAATTGCTCCTGTCTTTATCTTTTCGTGAGTATGCACATCGATACCGGGATTCAACCGCAAGAGCAACGGTATTTTTGTACTGAACTCCCGGGCGAGTAGTGACAGTCGGCTCAGTTCGAGTTCGTTATCCACCGCAATGTGCCCTATCCCCGCCCTGATCGCATCGCGCAGCTCTTCAATTCCTTTGTTGTTGCCATGGAACGTCATGTCGGCGGCCGGAATGCCCGCCATCAGCCCACCATACAGTTCGCCGCCGGAAACGACATCAAGACCGAGTCCCTCCTGGTGGAGAATCCGGACAATTGCCGGGGAGAGATATGCCTTCCCCGCGTAAAGCACTCGCGAGCTCGCATAAGCGGCAGTCATCGCGGAAACAATGCGCCGGCAGCGCGTGCGAAGAGTCGCTTCGTCGAAAATGTAGAGCGGAGTCCCGAATTCGGACGCGAGGTCACGAAGCCCGACGCCACCGATTTCCATTTGACCATCACGGGTTCGTCGTGTTGTTTCGGGCCACAACATGTTTGTATGTCCTCGCTGTCAAACCGCGAATGCAGGACCGCTGCGATCATTTTTCTCTGTGAGATCAGTTCAGATGTTGATAAAGTGTACGTACAGCAGAAACTTGCGGCAAGCTCATCTTCAGAATGGGCAAAATCCCTCACTCATCAAATGCACTTGGTATACTCCCCGGTTGGTGCCGATTCTTCGATACCCATTTCAATATCCATCGAAAGAGACCAGATGCCTCCGGCCACGATTCTTACGGTTACCGATCTCGCCAAGACCTATGTCTCTCAAGAGATTTTCAAAAGCGTAACTTTCCAGGTTGCGGAGCGCGAGCATGTCGCTCTGGTCGGTTCCAACGGCGCGGGTAAATCAACTATCCTCCGCATTATCGCCGGAATCGAACATGCGAATGCAGGCAACATCGTCCGCGCCCAGGGTCTTCGCTTGACCTATCTCCCGCAGGAGGCTCGATTCTCCAGCGACCGAACGGTTCGCGAAGAGACCAAACTCGCATTCGAAGAATCAATCAAGGCCGGCGAGCGCATGCGTGAGATCGAACACCTCATGGGTGCCGCGGACGATGCGCAACTGGAAGTGATGCTTGCCGAATACGATCGACTCCACCAGAAGTTCGAACTTGGCGGCGGCTACGATATCGAACATCGCATCGACAGCGTCCTGACTGGTCTCGGTTTTGTCGAGGAGCAATTCTCGGAACCGGTCAATCAGATGAGCGGTGGGCAGAAAACACGCGTCGCATTGGCCAAGGCCCTCCTGGCCGATCCTGATCTGCTTCTGCTCGATGAACCGACCAACCACCTCGATCTCGAGATGCTGGAGTGGCTGGAAACCTTCCTCCGCTCATGGAACGGTTCCTGCCTGATCGTCTCTCACGACCGCTATTTTCTCGATCGTGTCACAACACGGACGCTCGATCTCGCGTTCGGTCAACTTGAGGATTACACCGCGCCCTATTCGCGCTTTCTCGCCCTGCGCGAGGAGCGAATGGCTCGGCGACTCAAGGAATACGAAGAGCAACAGGAGTTCATCAACCGGACCGAAGAATTCATACGCAAATACAAAGCCGGGCAACGAGCACGCGAGGCCAAAGGCCGGCAAACCCGGCTCGATCGACTCGAACGGGTAAGGAGACCTCAGGAGCGGCAGGAACTCAACATCAAAATCGGGTTGGCCTTCCGCAGCGGCCACACCGTGCTCTCAACAACCCCAATGCAGGCAGGCTACGCGGGTGATGTGTTGGTTCGCGCACCGGAGCTATCGATTGAGCGCGGCGATTGCGTCGGTCTTGTCGGTCCAAATGGCTCCGGCAAAACCACTTTGCTGCGGACATTGACCGGACAAATCCCGGCAATCAAGGGCAAATATGAGTTCGGAACCAACGTCAAGATTGGGTATTATGCCCAGTCGCACGAGCAGCTTCCTCCGAAGGGCACGCCTCTCTCGGTGATTCTGGCGGCCCAACCGTGGGGCGAAGAAGCCGCCCGGACATTTCTCGGTCGCTTTCTGTTCACGAACGACGATGTCTTCAAACCAGTCGATTCGCTCTCCGGCGGCGAGCGCTCTCGTCTCGCCCTGGCCGTGTTGCTGCTTCAGCAGGCGAACTTCCTGATCCTAGACGAACCAACAAATCACCTTGATATTTCGGCGCGGGAGACGCTGGAAGAGATGCTTTCCGAGTTCGAAGGCACGATCCTCTTCGTCTCCCACGATCGCTATTTCATGGATCGAATCGCCACTCGCATCTGGGCAATTGGCGAGGACACGATTCAGCAGTATCTCGGCAACTACACCGATTATCAGCGCCAGATCGGTCATCGCCAGGAGTTACAGGCTCGAGAGCTGGCCAAAGAGAAGGCCGCCGAAGTCGAGCCAGTGGTGAAAACACTGGAAGTGCCGGTCAATGGTCCGCCGAGCACGCGTTCGCTCAAAGATCAGGCGAAGGTGCAAAAGGCGTTGCAAACTGTCGAACGGGACATCGCCCGCCTCGAAGGAAAGTTGAACGAGATCAGCGACGCACTCACCGTTGCGAGTATCGACGCCGACGTCGACGCCGTCGCCCGGTTGGGAAGTGAGTATGATCGGCTTCAAAGCGAACTCGATGCCGCCTACGAACGATGGGAAGAGGTTTCTGCCCAGATCTCCCTGAGCGCGGTTCCAGGCTAGCCCATCGTGACCTCTGCCTCCGCCAGCCCGCCGTACATGATCGGAGTGACCGGCAACATTGCCTGTGGCAAGAGTGCCGTCGTTGAGATGCTCGCCGAAATGGGAGCAACCGCGATCGACTCAGATCGTGTCTATCACGAGCTGATCCAACCAGGTCAACCACTGTGGACTGCGCTGCGCGATCACTTCGGACCGTCGATCGTATCGATGGACGGATCGATCGATCGTCGGGCCTTGAGCCAGATCGTCTTCAGTGACCCTGTCCAACTCGCCGCACTGGACGTGCTGACGCATCCAGCGGTCGTTCAGGCCATCCAAAGAATCATTGCGACCTCTAACACTCGCGTAGTAGCAGTGGATGCCGTGAAGCTCGTGGAGAGCGGAATGGCGGCATTGTGTAATGCAGTCTGGCTCGTGGAATGCTCTCCTGGTACCCAACTCCGACGGTTGATGGCGCGGAACGGCTTCACAGAGGACGAAGCACGCCGCCGAATCTCCGCTCAACCCGATCTTGTAGCCAAACGTTCGATCGCAAATGAGATTATAGACAACAGTGGTTCCCTTGAAGAAACACGTCGTCAGGTCGACGCTGCTTGGTCCCGCGTATCAATACTTCCCATTTGACAGCAATGGGACAAATGGATATCTTTCGTTCGTTAAGGCTCGCTTTTTTCTGGAGGTTCTGTAGACCGTGCAAACCGTCGAAGTCTATGTCGACTATCTCTGTCCCTATGCCCACGCTGGCGCAGCGTGGCTCCGAAATGTTCGCGAAGAGCTCAACGGCGAACTTGAAATCAAATGGCGTTTCTTCCCGCTCGAGCAGGTTAACTCCGACAAGGGACCGGACTGGAAAGTCTGGGAACAGGGTGTTGACCATCGCACCCGCGGCTGGGAAGGTTTCCGTGCCGCCGTCGCCGCACAACAACAGGGCGCTGACCCGTTCGAGCGTTTCCACTTCGGCTGGTTCAACGCGCTTCATGAGACTCCTGTCGGAACAAAACGCCCCACAATCTTTGAAGTCGCAGCCCAAGTTGGACTTGATATGGCGAAGTTCGAAGCCGACTTTTCTGATCAGAACCTGTGGGCACAAGTGGGTGCAGACTATGAGAACGGCCGCGCGACCACCGGCGTCTTCGGCACCCCGACCATCGTCTTCCCCTCCGGTCGATCCGCCTACATTCAAATGAGACCCGCAGCGCCTAAAGATGAGACGATCGCGGTTTGGAATGAGTTCACCGATACCGTTGAAGGCCGCCCGTACATCAAAGAGATCAAGCGGCCGACAAAACCCGAGTAACCACACCCGCAGCACTGCAATGAGATCCCAAAATGCCCTTCGCCCCCCGGTCGAGGGGCATTGTCGTTTCGTATAATCGCCTGCATGAGCGAATCCACCCAGACGCCGACAAACGTCTCCGACAAAATCCCAACTATTCGAACTGTCCTACTTCAATGGTTCGAAGAGAACCGCAGGGATCTCCCCTGGCGCCACACGCGCGATCCGTACCGCATCCTTGTCTCAGAGGTGATGCTTCAACAAACGCAGGTCGATCGTGTCATCTCCTACTACCACGCCTTTCTTGAGCGCTTCCCGTCCGTGGACGCCCTCGCGATCGCGCCAACTGCCGATGTCATCACCCTATGGGCTGGTCTCGGCTACAACCGGCGAGCGGTGAACCTGCAGCGAACCGCACGTCATGTCCACGAAGTGTGTGGTGGACAGTTCCCGGACTCGATTGCCGAACTGGTCAAACTGCCCGGTATTGGTCCCTATACCGCGGGCGCGATTGCCGCATTCGCCTTCGAGCAGGATGTCGCCTTCGTCGACACGAATATGCGACGCGTCATTCATCGTCTCTTCCACGGCCCGGATTTTCCCGCCTTCGTCGCCACGGAACGGGAGATTCTCGACCTCGCGAGTCAGCTGGTTCCGAAAAACAATGGTTGGCGTTGGAATCAGGCACTGATCGAATTTGGCGCGCTCCAGTGCACCTCCCGCCGACCGGCCTGCATCATCTGTCCGCTCCAGCAATCGTGTGCGGCATTCCCTTTGATCCAATCAGTCATCGCTGCACTTCCGACGGGCTCCGCCCGAAAAAAAGAGGAGTCATTCTCGGGTTCAAACCGCTACTATCGCGGCCGAATCGTGGAAGCACTTCGTAATCGCACCAGGGAAGCCCCCGAAAGCTCAGGGCTGACGATGCGAGCGTTGGGCTCGCTCGTTCGCGCGAATTTCGGTGACGATGACCTTCCATGGTTGACGGGGGTAATCGCGGGTCTTGAACGTGACGGTCTGGCCAAAGTCGCGGAAGAACAACCACCATACGATCCGAACAATGATCCTTTGGATAATGTGAGAGTCCAACTCCCCTGAACAGACGGACAGAAGAACCCTGCGCTCGCGATGAGGATGCAGGGCTCTTCACTTCAAATTTGGTAACGTGAACGACTATCCGAGTGTCGCAGTCGATCCATTGGAGCAGGTCGCGCCATATTCGGGTGTGAATTCGGGGCTGTTTTTGAAGACGTTGATGAATTGATCCAGCTGCTCATCGTCGGCCGAATCAAGCTGAAGCTGCTTGTTCCAGGCGCTCGCAACGATTGGCGACGGAAGCCCATCGTACGGACTGACCAGAATGAAATCCTGACCATTGGCCAGATCCTTCAGTTTGTTGATCTGATCCTCCGGTAGATCGGGCGAATAGGTAATCCAAACCGCGCCGTGTTCGAGCGCATGCACACCCAGTCCCGGCGCGATCGGCGCGGGATAGTACTGGCACTTCTGCCATGTGTTGTTGTGAATGCCACCCGCGGGCGGCACCTCAGTCCAGGCGGTGAATGTGTCATCGTGCTGGCCGCCGGTGTAGGCAAAGGTCTGCACGCCATCCGGCACTTTATTACTCGAGGTCTCCTGCGAACGATCGACAATCAACCAGACGATTCCAGCAATAATTCCCACGACGATGACGCCGGCCGCGATTTTGGTGATGAGCCACTGCCGCTTGTTCCGCTCGTACGCCTTCATCCGCTCCTGACGTCGGTTTTTCGCGACATCTTGCCGACCCTTTGCGGGCTCGGCCGACACCGTCACCAGCGGTTCACTCTTCGATTTGTCTGACGTCTTCGCCATCGGTATCCCTTGTCGAACTCAACAAAAGCCAATTGAAACTCACGATCCTGAGGGATGGACGTTTTTCAGCTACTCAGAATCGAATGGGATTTGATCATACCATTGCCAACCGCATTCACTCTGTATGGCCTGATATGCGTTTCGTACTGCTGTTCAACGTTTCATCTCACCTTCAGGATTAACTGACGCCGAATTCAATCTCCTGGGATATGTCGGGTGGAACAAGCCCCCCTACCCGACGCGCTCTTTCACAAACGCGGTCACGCTACTCAGCGGAATCCGATCCTGTGCGGTCGTATCCCGGTCACGCACGGTCACGGACTGATCTTCAAGCGTGTCGTAGTCGACCGTGAAGCAAAACGGCGTTCCAACCTCATCCTGTCGGCGGTATCGCTTACCGATATTCCCCGTTTCGTCGTAATCGATCAAATAACTGGTTTCAGTTTCGAGTTGCGCGAAGAGCCCCTTCGCGACTTCGGCAAGTTCCGGCTTCTTCATCAGCGGCAAAATAGCAGCTTTGTATGGGGCCACACGTGGGTGGAAGCGAAGTACAATTCGCGTGTCCGCCTTCCCGTTCACGTCAACGGTTGCTTCTTCGTCGTAAGCGTCCAGCAGCAACACGAGAATGGTTCGGTCGACGCCAAATGTCGGCTCGATCACATGCGGGAGGTAGCGCGTATTGCCTTCCTGATCGAAGTAGGTCAGGTCTTCGCCACTCACCTGCTGGTGCTGGGTAAGGTCGAAATCAGAGCGATTGGCCAGACCGTAAAGCTCTTTCCATCCCATCGGCTGCGGAAAGTTGTACTCGAAGTCAAGAGTCCGACTCGAGTAGTGCGAGAGCTCTTCCTTCGCATGCTCGCGGACCCGCACGTATTGATCGCTCAACCCGATCAGCGAAACCCAAGCCTTCATTGATTCGAGCCATTGCTCAAAACTGTCGGCCGCAAGCTCGGGTTTGACGAAGTATTCGATCTCCATCTGTTCGAACTCGACATCCCGGAAAATGAAGTTACCAGGGGTAATCTCGTTGCGGAAAGCTTTCCCGATTTGCGCCACCCCGAACGGTAACTTCACCCGCGCGGTCGCGAGAATATTCTTGTACTGCACAAACATCGCCTGCGCAGTCTCCGGGCGCAGATAGACAACCGTACCCGTCTCCGAAACCGGCCCCACCGTCGTTCTGAACATCATGTTGAACTGGCG
>Ga0105046_10002617_pt1 | contig 28418 bp, 15 predicted proteins | sample MAT03_FD_78385 | JGI IMG/M metagenome (GOLD analysis project Ga0105046, IMG submission 78385) | Freshwater microbial communities from Lake Fryxell liftoff mats and glacier meltwater in Antarctica - MAT-03 (megahit assembly) | ecosystem: Environmental > Aquatic > Freshwater > Ice > Liftoff... | reverse complement strand
AGCCACCGGGAAATGCTCGAAAATCAACCGAGTTTGCTGTACGAACAGCTCGAAAAAGTGCTTTTTTACGGAGGTTATCCGGCGCTTTTTGAGCGCAACATCGATCCCTCTGCTTATTTTCCTTCGTACCTGGAAACATACCTGGAGCGCGATGTTCGGAGTGTGGCCAACATTGCCGACCTGGGGACATTTCGAAATTTCTTAAAACTGTGTGCCGGCAGGGTAGGACAAACGCTGAATTACCAATCCCTGGCCGTTGAAGCAGGTATGTCCCAGCCCACTTTGAAAAAATGGTTGAACATCCTCGAGGCCGGATTTGTAGCCTTTACTATGCAACCCTATTTTGAAAATTTTTCCAAGCGCCTCGTCAAATCGCCCAAACTGTACTTTTACGATACGGGGTTGCTTTGCCATTTGCTGGATTTAAACGAAGCCAATCAAATTGAGCATTACCACGCCCGGGGAAGTTTGTTTGAAAACATGGTCGCAGCAGAATTGATGAAAAACCGGTTCAACGATTTTCGGCCTGCATCCATTTATTTTTGGCGTGATTCAAACGGAAACGAGGTAGATTTTTTGGTTCGTGAAGGCGGCAACATCAACCTTATTGAAGCCAAATACAGCTTTACCCCTACGGCTCAGTTTTTTAAAGGCATTCGGTTTGTCAGGGCCTCAGCCCCCGATTCCAAAGGTTCAAATGTGGTCGTGTATGCCGGAACGGAACATCAGAGGCGAACCGATGGCGAGATGTTGCCCTGGAAGCAGGTTTATGAATTATAGGTTTGAACAAGACGCTGGGTGTACCGCGAACAGTAAATTTGTAAAAAATTGCCCTTTTATGATGTCCAAAAGCATTCCATGTCCCATTCTGTTACTGCTTTTTCTCCTTTTTAGTGCACACACCCTGTTTTCCCAATACGGTGTGGAAACCAACCCCATAACGAAAAAAAAAGGTCTGGTGGACCCCGAAGATGGCCGAAAAATCATCCCTTTTGAATTTGAAGACGTGCAACCCTGGTCCGGCGATACGCTCGTAACCGTAACCAAGGGGAAACTCAAAGGGCTTTATGGTGGAAAAAGTGGTCAACTTATCCTTCCTGTATCGTTCGACGAGATCGACCTGAGCTGGCAAACCGGGAGCAAACTCGGTTACGCGGGTGTAAAAAAAGACGGCAAATTGGGTTTGTTTCTTTTTAATGGAAAACAAGTTTTACCGATCCAGTACGACTACGTGCGTGCTGTGTTTGCCGACCTGCTCGTGGCACGCGAGCCCGGCGATACAGTTTTGCAGTTTTTTGACGCTTCGGGAAAACCCATTTTCAAAAGCGCAGGCAGCACCGCTTGGCCTGGCTTCGACAACAGCACCACCGAGATCATCAGGGCCGACAAGTCGCGGTATTTCCGCAACAAAAAAGGACAAGCCGTTTTTCCTGAAAACTCAACCAAGGGCGCTGGACAGACGGCAAAGTGGTGATGTGCGCCACCGTAATGCCGGGCAAAATCATCAACTACGGTTTTTTGTCGTGGTCGGGCGATACCCTTTTGCCATGCATGTACGATCAGATCACTCCGGCACCGCCGAATCGGTTTGTGGTGAAAACAACCTCCAACCAAGTGGGCCTGGTGAATGAACAAGGCGATTTCATTTTACCTCTCGAAACAGGCAGTTTGTACCGTGAGGGCAACGTGTTTGTTCGCCGCTACCCATCCCGGCAAAACGGCGCTGTAGTATACGACACCAACGGCAAAATCCTTTTGGAAAATATTTCCTTGAAACATCTTCAACGAGAATTTTATTACCTGAGCAATTTGCCACCACCAGACGAGAAAATTTATTTTCTGGCATTCAAGGAGGGTGATAAAATGCGTGGAATATTCGATGACGACTGTCGAATGGTTGTGCCCATACAGTACAAACACATCCAATATGTGACCGATAAGTATGCCCTGCTCACCTATTCCGATGATGGCTACACGGCTTGGCGCTTCGACGGAAAACAGGCGCTTCCCGGAAGGTACAAACATCTGGTTTATGCCCTGGATCCAAGGGTATTGTGGGGCATTCCGGAAGGAGGTGAAAAATGGGGATTTGTACATCTCGACAAACCTAGTGAAGCCACATACACGTACGATGCGATATACCACAACAACAAATCTAATTATTTTGCGGTGATGGAAGGTGACAAGTACTTTTTGCACAATCCTTCCGGGAAACGCATCAACAAAGAAGCTTTTACCTACATCGGGTCTATACAACGGGCGCATTTTGAAGCATGGCGGGCGGTAGGTAAAAAAGGCAAACTGGTGGCGCAGGGCACTCGCACGGAGGAGTACGGCGGTCCATGGGTGGGTTTTGATGAAAAAGGGAAGGCGTATGAGTTTAAAGCCGCGGAAGATGTCATGCCTGAGATGCATTTTGAAGCGCTGATGATAAAGGAAATAATTCCGACAGGAAAGAATTAAAGAAAACAGTGTAGATGCCTGTGAGTAAAATTTTTTCTTAAAATTCAGTTTTCTAACCTTCTTCCTTTTCGTTTGTTTTGTCTGCAGAAAACATTCTCACACATGCTCCGACGCTCCCTCCACACCCTCGCTTTCCTCCTACTCGTTTGGATCATAGCCGTGCAAGCCGGATGCCTGAGTTTCCGCACGTCTGATAGCAAATGGGAGGAAAAACTTCAGGAAAAAGGTCAGTTCTTGCAGCCCCGATTCACCGACGCGTACGATTCCCTTGCCCAACGCAACATCCATGCGGTGAGCATCGCGGCGGCCGACAGTTTGCCCGTTTGGATGTTCGTACACGGTTCGCCAGGCTCTTCCGACGCTTTTTTGCACCTGCTTTCCGATACGAGTTTGAGCCGGCAATACCGAATGATCACCGTCGACCGCCCCGGTTTCGGTTACAGCGGTTTCGGTAAAGCCGAATGTTCGCTCGAAGCACAGGCCCGAGCCGTTAAACTGGTCATCGACCAAATCGCACCCAATCAACCCGTGTTTCTGGCCGGCCACTCCTATGGCGGTCCGGTCGTTGTGCGGTTCGCCATCGATTACCCCGAACAAACGGCAGGACTCCTACTCCTTGCCGCTTCCGTAGATCCCAAACTCGAACCCGATACCTGGTGGATGCCCGTGGTGGACAACCCGCCCATATGCTGGCTTACGCCCAAAAGCATGTACACCAGCAACCGTGAAATCATCGCCCTGAAAAAAGAACTGGAAAATATGATGCCACTCTGGCAGCGCATCACCTGCCCGGTGGTGGTTCAGCAGGCCGTTAACGACGTGCTCGTACCCGCCGGAAACGCCGATTTTGCCAAAAACATGCTCGACGGAAGCGCTCGGGTACGCATCGATTCTTTACCCACCGGCAACCATTTTTTTATTTGGTCAAAGCCGGAAGTGGTAAAGGAAGGAATGTTGAAATTGGGCAACAGTCGGCAGTCGACAGTCAACAGCCAGTAGTCGAATGGTGCATATTTTTCCGGATTGCAACCAGTTTTGTGAAAAACGAGGTATTTTTAGACCTTCCAAAACTGCCGACTGCCGACCAAAACCCCCAGCCCATGACGGACAGAAACTTTTTAAAAGCCATGCGCATCCCTACATCCACCGACCCACTTCGCGTACTCGTAAGCGCCTGCCTAACCGGCATCACCTGCGGCTACGATGGCTCGGCCAATGGCGAGTATCCTTCGGTTTTGAAATTGCTGAATTACGATACGGTTCGGCTGGTAAAATTTTGTCCGGAAGAATTTTCCTTCGGTTCACCGCGTGAAATGTGCGACCTCCACGGCGGCACGGGCGACGATGTGCTTGATGGCAAGGCGCGTATGCTGAGCGAATCCGGCATCGACTGGAGTGAGGGCATCGTTCGGGCTGCCGAAAAAATGGCGGAAGTTGCCCGGCGTGAGGATGTAGAATTGTGTGTAATGATGGACATCAGTGCAGCATGCGGAAGCCAGGTTATTTACAACGGAAACCGTTTTTCGGAAAACAAGCAGTACCAGATAGGGGCAGGTGTAGCGGCAGCCAAACTGATGCGTGAAGGTTTTAAGGTGATCAGTCAACGCGACCATGCTTCCCTTGAGATCCTTTACAGCAAGCTTGATCCGATGCACGAAATGAATGAAAAAGCAATAGACTGGCACGAAGTAGAATGGTACAAAAACTACTTCAAAACTGTTTAATAATTCAAAAAACCTCGGGCATTTCCGTCATTTCCATGGGTATGGCAGGGAAAGTATAACCTTGACTTGAAAAATATTCGAGGGTGGCCGGGAGGGCAAAACGCAATTTTTGCTCGGCTTTCATGCTGTCGTGGAACACCACAATAGAACCCGGACCTGCGTTATCACGCACGTTTTCAAAACACAATTCGGGCGAAAGCTCCGTGTCAAAGTCACCGCTGAGCACATCCCACATGATGATGCGGAAGTATTTTTCCAAAATCATGCGTTGCCTTGGCATGAGGCGGCCGTAAGGTGGACGAAACAACGGACTGCGCACGTATTGCTGGCATCGGCGCACATTATTGAGGTAGTTTACATGTTCGGTGTGCCATCCGTTGAGGTGGTTGTACGTATGGTTGCCCACCGAATGACCTTCACTGAGCAGGCGTTGGTACAAATGGGGGTGGCGCATCACGTTTTCGCCAACACAAAAAAAAGTGGCCCGGGCGTTGTACCGGGCGAGCAAATCGAGCACCCAGGGTGTTACTTCAGGAATGGGACCGTCGTCGAACGAAAGGTACAGCTGCCGCTCCTCCGTGGCGATTTGCCAGGTGTAGAAGGGCATCAGAGCCCTGATCAGCTTGGGTGTTTTGACGAGATACATGCCGGAAGGACGAAATTTTTTTGTAAAAATGGGGCATCACACCCAAACCTGTATCCCTTTGGCAAACATGTTTGCCATACTTATGGCAAAAACCGCTACTTTTGCTGTTCCTTAAACAAAAACTACATGTCCGTACGCGTACGATTCGCACCTTCTCCCACAGGAGCGCTCCACATAGGCGGAGTGCGTACTGCTCTTTACAATTACCTGTTTGCAAGGCAGCAGGGTGGCAAGTTCATTTTGCGCATCGAAGATACCGACCAAAACCGCTACGTACCGGGTGCTGAATCTTACATCATCGAAGCACTTCGTTGGGTAGGTTTGTTGCCCGATGAAGGACAGGAATTCGGCGGCGATATGGGCCCGTACCGACAAAGCGAACGCAAAGCCATTTACAAACAATATGCCCTCGATCTGGTTGCTAAAGGGCACGCCTATTACGCATTTGACACACCGGAGGAACTGGAAGCACTGCGCGAAAAAGAACCCAATTATACCTGCAACTTCCGCACCCGCATGGGCATGAGCAACAGCCTCAGCCTGCTAGCCGATCAGGTTCAAAAACTGCTCGATGCAGACGTCCCTTCGGTTATCCGCCTGAAAGTAGAACCCGGGCGGGACATCATCATCAACGACATGATCCGCGGCGAAGTGGTGTTTTCCAGCGATGAAGTGGACGACAAGGTGCTGCTCAAAGCAGACGGCATGCCTACTTACCATCTGGCCAACATCGTGGACGACCACCTCATGCAGATCACCCACGTGATCCGGGGCGAAGAATGGCTTCCCAGCACAGCCCACCACGTGTTGTTGTACGAAGGCCTCGGCTGGTCCGACACCATGCCCCGTTTTGCCCACCTGCCCCTCATCCTCAAACCCGAAGGCAACGGAAAACTCAGCAAACGCGACGGCGCAAAATTTGGCATACCAGTGTTTCCATTGGCATGGGAAGGCGAAACCGTGGCAGAACATTTTCCAGGTTTCCGCGAAACAGGATTTTTGCCGCAGGCAGTCCTTAACTTCATCGCTCTGCTGGGCTGGCATCCGGGCGGCGATCAGGAAATGTTTACCCTGGAAGAACTGACCGCAGCTTTTTCCATGGACCACATCAGCAAAGGCGGCGCCCGTTTCGACTACGACAAAGCGAAATGGTTCAACCAAAAATACATCCAGGCCATGTCCGACGAAGCCCTGGTGGAGTATATTCGTCCGCTCGCCAAAGCCAAAGGTTACGCCGTGAGCGACAGCTACCTTGCCACCGTGGCAGGACTGATGAAGGAGCGGGTCACTTTTTTGCCCGATTTTGTAGAGCAGGGGTATTATTTGTTTGAATCGGTAAAAGATTACGACAACGATACCTTGCAGAAAAAATGGAAATCCGAACTGACGCCGGTTTTTGAAAAACTTATGGAACACGTACAGCTCATTTCTTCCTTTGAAGCCACTGAGGTGGAAAGTTCTGTAAAGGATTTTGTGCAGGAACAGGGCTTAAAACCCGGCGATGTGCTTCCTTTGTTGCGCATTGCGCTGGCAGGAACCATGAAGGGTCCTGCTGTTTTTGATATGGCTGCTGCTTTGGGACGTGAAGAAACGGTGCAGCGTTTGCGTACGGCTGTGCATCATTTCAACCAGACCATTGCAACTGTTTGAACAAAACGACGTATGGATAAGAAGAAAGCGCCCAAACAACATGAACCTCCCAAACCATCGGAGGAAGACCTGAAAAAAATGAACATTCGGGTGAATGAGTTTGGGCAAATCATCAAAGACTATGACGTCGACGATATCAATGCCTTTTTGAATGAAAAAGTGCAGGATAAAAAACTGAACGACGAACAATAGGTATTCCCGCCCTCGGCTGAAGCCGATTTTTCCTTAATCCTTCGGACTTTTTGCCGCAGGCAAAAAAACCTTTTTTCTTTGGCTGTTGTGAAATAGTCGATAATCAATTGGAAGTGAACATCTCCTGAACCATCGGATGTGCAATGCATTCGAAGCATGAAACATGTTTGTATGATCAACCGGTTACACCAGCTAGTGCGGGCAGTACCTCAATGGATTGGTATCTTTTTTCTTGCTCTTGTGCCATTGGCGCTTAAAGCACAGCAAGGTGCTTTTCTCTTCAATTACCCTGGTCCCAATACCATTGCTGTTGGCGTCAATTGTACGGGGGTATTGCAAGGAAACATAGGAACACCTGTGGTTTCCTCTGTCAACATGAGCCCCATTACTTTGTCTCAAATCAATACTACGTTAACTACTTTTGGATTGAACGACCCGCAAACGCCGGGTCTGTACGTAATCCATTGGGATGTAGCCAACCAGGGAGGACAAAGTGCCACTTTTGTTTTTGTAATCACTTTCGTCGATCAATCCGCTCCGGTATTTGACCTTTTTGGTATCGACCAGTTTTTGACTTTCGGATCCATTGCGCTGGTGCCGCCGGCCCCGAACATCCCGGTGATCGACAACTGTACACCGGTGACTACCACCTATGTGCAAACCACGCCGCCAGCACTTTGCGCCGGCGGTGTTTTTACCCGCACCTGGACGGCCACCGACACCTTCAGCAACACGGCGGTTTTTACCCAAACCATTACCATCATTGCGGATATCCTTCCTCCCCAGGTCCTTGTTTCGCCCCAAAACGGCAGTTCCCCCTGCGCCAACCTGCCCACTGCCTACCCAGCCTGGCTGAGCGCTCAAATGGCAGCCTTTCAAGCGTCCGACCCTTCAGGCATCGCTTCCTACACCAACAACTCGCCCCTTCCTTATCCGCCGGGTTGCGCCGGGAATACAGTCGTTACGTTCAGGGCAACCGACAATTGCGGACTTTTTACCACACGCACAGCCACCTTTTTCACTTCCGATACCCAGCCTCCTGTCATTGCCGATGATGCCAACGATGTGGTGGCCTATTGCGCACTGTCGGGACCGCCATTGCCTGCGCTTTCCGCCTGGATTCAAAACCATGCGACCACGGTGGCCAGCGATGCTTGTACACCCACCAACAATTTGGTGTGGTCGATGCAGATCAACGGCAACACCATTGATTCGGCAGGCGTTGTAGCCGCATTCCAGGCCTCTTTTGCCAACGGTTGTGGTCCGCAAACCATCGGTGGCGTGAGCTACAACAAGGTACGTGGCAAAGTTACCGTCGACTTTTTCGTAGCCGACGCCTGTGGTTTGATTACCCCTGCCGGACAGGCCGATTTCGGGGCCATTGATACCATTCGCCCCATCGTTACAGGCACGACCATCACCGAACAATGCGGACAAAACAACGACAACCAGGTGCTGGCCAACTGGATCAACGCCAACGGAAATGCAACCGTTACCGACGAATGTTCGGGGTATACCTGGACCAATTTTTCATGGACAACCTCTCTTGGTGTAACCGGAAACGGGGTGTTCAACACCGGTCCTTATCCCGTTGTGCCGGCCAACAATTGCAACTGGCATGTGGACGTCACTTTCCGCGTCACCGACGATTGTGGAAACATCGGCTCGGGAACCCTTCGTTTTGAAATACGCGATACCATCAAACCGGTGTTCAGTGGACTGGCGCCTGTAGCCATTCATTACTGTCCGGCCCCACTGCCTGTTTTGCCGAACGCTGTGGTTTCAGACAACTGCGACAATGCGGTTTCCATCGGTTACACCCGCGATACGCTTCAGGTGGTTTGCGACGGATCGTACGATCTTCAGGTAGTGTGGACGGCCACCGACGATTGCGGCAACAGCCAGTCAGCTGTTCAGATTTTACAAGTACGCGATACCACATCGCCGTTTTTTACCCTTTTTCCACCCACGATTTTACTTACCTGCGACAATGTGGTGATACCGCCGCCGCCCACGCTCGGCAACGGCATAAATGCTTCCGACGCTTGTGGCAGCGTGACCGGTTTGCTGTCGGCAATAACATCACAACAGAACCCGGATACTTCGAATTGTGGTCATTACACGTACAACATCCTGCGCACTTTTACGGCGGTTGACGCTTGTGGAAACACCAAAAGCGCTGTTCAGATCATCGCAGTTCAGGATCTAGCGCCACCTGTTTTCAGTGGATTTACCAGCATCACAGCCAATTGTGAAACCACCCCTGTTTTTCCACCTCCTACAGCCACCGACATATGCAGCGGACCAACGCCTACACCTGTTCTGGTGAGCGATGTTATTACCGGCGGTTCGTGCGATGATTCTTACATCCAAACACTTACATACAACGCGACCGATGTGTGTGGCAACGTAGGCGTATTTATAAGGCAGATCTTTTTTGTAGATACCTTACGGCCGCAGCTCATCGGCATTCCCGGCGATCTATTTGTGGATTGCGACGGCATTCCCGCACCACCTGGCCCAGGCCTAATTACAGGTGCCGACAACTGCGACGAAACGGTAAGCATAGTTATGGTGCAAAGTGAAATCCGCAATCCGGATACCACCTTGTGCGAACACTGGGCTAACTACATGATCATCCGCACCTGGACGGTGAGCGACAACTGCGGCAATACGCGCAGTTACACTCAGTCGATCAGTGTGCAGGACAACACGGGTCCTTACCTTGAGATACCGGATACCATCAGTTTGCCCAATGAAACAGGGTTGTGCGGAGCCAATGTTTTGGTACCGCCGCCCATCAGTTTGTATGATTTATGCAGTTCGGTACAACGGAGTGTTTTGTTGGCCGACACCGTAGTACTGGTTGCTTCAGGTGTTCCGGCAGATCTGGTACCGGTGGATACGGTGGTGTTTCAGTGGATGGTACCGGGAGGACCGCCATTGAACCCTGTTACCGGCACGCCGTTGTTTACCGTATTTCTCGACAATGCAGATTCGGAATTAGCTTCCGAGTCGTTTACCATTCTGGGAGAAGACGATGTGGTTCTGGGGATTACGAACCCTACTGTCGCTCCTTGTGGCAACGGCTCCACCCAGGTAAACATTCCTTCCAACTTGCTCAACCTGTGGCTCACCGACGGAGAGCTGGTGCTTCGGCTTGCACCCAACAGTCAAGGCGCCGATGCTTGCAATGCCATTTGTGCGGGAGGCAGGGCACGCGGTGTGTTGCAGTACAACCAGGCCGACCAGCAAGTACCCATTGTACTTATGTACAGCCTCGACGGTGGAGCCATGACCAATTATCCGCCACCGGCATCCGTGTTTTTGGATGCCGGAGAACACCAGGTGAGTTACTTGGCTACAGATTGTGCGGGCAACAGTACAACAGCGTCCCTATTGCTCAACATCGACGATATAGAACCGCCAGCCATGGCGGCATTGCCCAACCTGACAGCGTATGTGGGTGCAGTGGCATGTTCGGCAACGGTCAGCCTTCCATTTCCCGACATCACCGACAATTGTGGTGTTTCGGGTGCCATCAGCAAAGCGTCTGCTTCGGTTATGGTGAAATTTCAATCCAATCCGAACATCGCCGGTCCGGTACCAACGAACACGTTTTTGTCGGTAACCGGATTGATTCCCAATGCGGTGGGTAACGGCGTTTTGCGCATTTTGAACCTTGGCGACAATGGTGAAACGGGCGAGTTTTTCAGAATTTTTGATGAAAACAACCAGCTACTCGGCACCACCGCCATCGGTTCGTTGGTCGGACAATGTACTGCGGTAAATCAGACGATCATTGCCATTTCGGCCAATGACATCAACCAGTGGGCTGCCGGAAACGGTGTATCCAATTTTGAAGCCCGAGCCAACACAGACGTGTTGAATTTCTCCAACTTTGTATCGCCTTGCGGACCGCTGACCAACCAGATGGATGGCATCAGTACGTTGCAGGCCGTTTTAGAATACCCTTATGCCGTGGTCACGTATGAAATTTTGCAGAACAACACCGTGATCCAATCGGCATTGCTTACAGGCGCACAAACCACTGTAAACCTGCCTCCCGGAGTGTACAGTGTTCGGTATACCGTACCCGACGCAAGTGGCACGGAAGGTTCGGTCAGTTTTGATCTTACGGTTCGTGATGCCGTACCGCCGCAAGCCCTGTGTGTGAGCACCACCATATTTACCAATCCTTCGGGGGTGGTCAATTACACTTTATTGCCGTCGGAAATAAACAATGGCAGCAACGACCAGTGTTCGCCTACCGTGGGTCTTCAAATAACGCCCAGTATTTTCAATTGCAACATGGCCGTAGGGCCGCAAAACCCATACACCGTAACGCTTACGGTGACTGATTCGTCGGGAAACAGTGCTACTTGCACAGCCCTTGTACGCGTGGAAACACAAACCTTTCAACCCGCCGCATCTTCGGGTGTATGTGAAGGCGGTACCATCCAGCTTATGGCCAATCCGCCGGCTGCACCGGGCAACAATGCGTACACCTACAAGTGGTCGGGACCGGGAAATTACATGTCGACCCTCGCCAACCCGGTGCTCACCAATGTAAATTTGACCGCAGAAGGCACATACACGGTGACCATTACCGGGTTTACAGGTTGTACCGCTTTGGGTATGGTTCAGGTTGACCTGGTGACTCTGCCCATGCCGCCCATCAGCGCAAATACCGTTACACCCTGCGAGGGCAACAGTTTCCTTTTGTCCACGCCTCCATTTGTAGGAGCAGGCGTTACCTACCAGTGGTTCTCCGGTTCACCAGGCAGCTCTACACTCCTTGCAAACACCGTCATTCCCCAATACAATGTTCCTGCGCCTCCATTAGGCAGTAATACCTATTATGTGCAAACCCTTGGGAATGGGTGCTCTTCAGAGCCGTCCATTTTGTTGAATGTGGTGGTGCAAGCCCGGCCGCCAGCTGTAGTGGACCAGACCGTTATCAGTGTGTGTGCTGGTGCAAACATTTCTTTTGGGACACCCCTTACAGGGTACAATTACTCGTGGACAGGCCCAAACGGCTACAATTCACTGTTGCAATATCCCCCTTCCATTGTAAATGCTTCGGCCATACACGCCGGTGTATATACCCTCATTACAAGTCAGAACGGATGCAATTCTCTTCCAGCTACCGTTACGGTAACCATCAATCCACGGCCGGCGAAACCTCTTTTGTCGGGAACCCCATCGGTTTGTGAAGGTGATACGGCCAAGCTGATTTGTAGTTTTCCGCCTACAACAGGCCAATATTTTTGGGTTTCTCCACAATTGGTTACCACTTCTACTTCGATCAACGAACTTGTTTTGCCCATTGTTTCCGTGCTCGATTCGGGGCTGTGGAATGTTTACATCATACAGGGAGGATGCCAGTCTGAAACATCGCTGTCGTTCCTGCTGGATGTAGACAAAAAACCTGCAATAACGGCCAGTTACAATGCCCCGCTTTGCCAAGGCAACCTGTTGCAACTTACTGCGGCAGCAAACATGTCTGGATTGTTCTACAGTTGGAATGGACCCAGCGGATTTTTGTCGCTGCAACAAAACCCAACCACCAATGGTGTGACTGGCGTTTACACTGTGGTTGCCCAAACAGGCAACGGGTGCAAAGACACGTCTTCGGTGAATGTTTTGCTCATACCGCTTCCTGTGGTAACGGTAACCAACAATGCGTTGCCTTGTGCCAATGGTTCACAGGATGTTCAATTACAACCTACTGTGGTAACGCCGTATAGTCCGGTCACGTATTCCTGGATGGGTCCCGGCGGATTTGTGTCGAGCCTGCCCATGCCCATTATTCCCGGTGTGGATGTTGATGACAACGGAACGTACGTTGTGGTGGTCACCGATGCCTTTGGTTGTATGTCGTTGCCCGGTTCGACAACCATCAATGTTGAAAACAATCCAATACAGCCTTTCATCACCAGCCCCGATGCCATTATTTGTGTGGGCGAATCCACCATTTTGCAAGTACCAACGGTGTACAATCAGGATGTGGATTATTTGTGGAGCACACCGTTGGGAGAGCTTATTCTGACCAACACTCCTTTTTTTGTCATCAACAACGCCTCTTTGTTGCAGGGTGGCACTTACACCGTTGTTGTGGAAACCGAAAACTGCGAATCACTTCCTTCAGCGGCCTTTACCGTACAGGTTCTTGCTGCACCAGCGCAGCCTGTAGCTTTTGTTTCTCCGGATTCGGTATGTGCAGGGTCTCCTTTGCAACTTTCCACAGCCCTGGTGGCAGGTGCCACTTACCAGTGGGAGGGACCGTGCTTCTATTCCTCCAGCCTTCAGAACCCGCTCATCAATCCAACGGGTTCCTGCACCGCCGGCGCCTATTCCGTGGCCGTTACGGTTAATGGTTGTACGTCGCCCGAAAGTGAAACTGTGCTGGTTGCTTTGAAACCTGTGCCTCCTACACCGGTTGCCTTGCCTGCGACCAATGTTTGTCTGGACAGTGGCGATACACTTTTCCTGCGCATCAACAATACGCCTGCTTTGCCGTTTGCCCAATACACCTGGTACAATGCCCAAAACAACCAGGTGATGGGACCATCAACGATTGCATTGACATACCCGGTTACCAACCTGACGAGTCTTTTGCCAGGCTTCAACAGCTTTTATGTTGTTGCAACCCTGAATGGTTGCAACTCGGCACCTTCGCTTCCTGTACAGGTTTCCTTTGATACCGTGCCCAACAACAATGCCTATGCCGGTGATGATTTTATCGCTTGTGCGTCAAACCCCATAACGCTCGATGCGGATTTGCCGGGTGGAAGTGTAACTGGCCGCTGGGTACTGGTAAGTGGCCCACTGGTCAACATCGTGAATCCTGCAAATCCAGGCACTACGATTACCGGCGCGCTGGCAGGCAATACCTACCAGTTCGCCTGGATCCTTTCCAACGGCGCCTGTAAAAACTACAGCAACGACATTGTCGCAGTTGCCGTTGTCGCTGCTGAAACAGCTCAGTCTGTGCCTTTCATCGAAATCTGTGCCGAAACAACCGTTACACTTGCTGCGACCCAGGGACAATCGGCCCCGGGTATTTGGACCCAACCCAACGGACAACAACTGCTGGGTGTTATCATTGAAGATCCTTTCGATCCCAATACCATGGTTCTGGGTATGACGCCAGGCAACACGTATTTGTTTTATTGGGCCCTACCCAACCTCGGATGCGGTGTTTCGCTGGATACTACCCGTGTGCGATCTTTGAGTCCCAAACCCAATGCAGGCTCAGATATATCCATTTGCAGCGCCGACAACTGCACCATCCTGAATGCAGAAACCATACCGAGCAGCGAAACATCACTCTGGTCGTCGAACAACCCACAACTCTCTTTTACCAATCCCAACAACCTCAGCACCACGGTGTGTGGATTGGAACCCGGTGCCAACCTTATCGTATTCACCACCAACGATGGCCGCTGTGGCGACAAGTCCCGCGATACCCTCACCATCAATTTTGAACCTGCGCCCATAGCTGTTGCGGATACTGTTTACGTACCCAATGCAACCAAAAAAACCATGGATGTTTTGCTCAACGACTTTTTGCCCGATGCCTATTCGGTTACGGTGGTGGAACAGCCGGTACATGGTATATTGCAAGACATGACCGACGGCATTTACAGTTATTTGCCCAACATTACTTATGACGGCCAGGACCAGTTCCGCTACAAGGTTTGCAACCTAAACTGTTCCGACGCCTGTACGTTTGCCGTGGTTACCCTAATTGTGGAAGAGCAAGGCGATTGTGCCATACCAACCCTTTTCACCCCAAACAACGACGGGGTGAACGACATATTCGTGGTCCCTTGTTTGGGTACCGATGGTAGGCTCGACAATGAAGTGAGTATTTTCAATCAGTGGGGCGATGAGGTTTTTGGCGCCCAGCCATACAACAACAACTGGGACGGGACTTACAACGGCGAGGACTTGCCGGCAGGGACCTATTACTATGTGGTCAAATTCAATGCAGATGGCGGCATCAAAACCGGCTTTTTGGTCCTTCAACGCTAAACACTCAACCAAATCATGGCATTACGTTTCCACATTTTTTTCCTTTTGTTGCTGGGTGCAAGCACGCTGCAAGCTCAACAGGAACCGATGTATACGCAGTTTATGTTTGGTAAAATGCTGTACAACCCTGGCTACGCCGGAAGTTTCGAATCACCGACCCTACTCGCGGTGTACCGCAACCAATGGATAGGCCTCGAAGGTGCGCCAAAAACCATGGCTTTGTCGTACAACCAACCCCTGCTCAACAACAGGGTGGGCTTGGGTGGCAACATCGTGCGCAACAGCATCGGCATAAACCGTACCCTTACCATCGACATCGCTTATGCCTACCGGATCACCATGCGTCGCGGTTACCTCGGCATTGGATTGCAGGCCAGCATGCGCCACATGTACCAGGACTGGACCGACAGCCGCCTCATAACCACCCAACCCATCGGCATCGACGGTGCTGTGCCGGGTGATGTCAAAACCAAATTGGTGCCCAATTTTGGCTTCGGCATTTTTTACAACGGCCCGAAATGGTTTGCCGGCATTGCAGCTCCCAGGCTGGTGAGCAACAACATCGATTTTGCCGAACAAGGCGGCGTACTCTCCCGTGAGGTACAACACCTCAATGCTATGGCAGGGGTTTCGTTTGACCTCGGCGAAGACATGGAACTGACACCCCAAATCCTGCTGAAATACGCCATTGGAACCCCGTTTGATGCCGATGTAAACGTAATGGCCTCATACAAACGAAAAGTATACCTGGGTGCTACCTACCGTACCGGTGGCGACAGCGGCGGTGCAGGAGAAAGCATCGACGCCCTTTTTGGCGTTCAGGCCACTAAAAACCTATTCTTTTGCCTCTCCTACGACATAGGTCTTACCAAGCTGCGCAATTACAACGATGGAAGCATAGAGGCTTCAGCACGCTGGTGGTTTACACCTCCTGAAGGTGAAGAAGTGATCAACCCCAACCGTCCCTGGTAAATTTTAACTTTTTATTTGGTTCTGCCGTATCGCATTTTGAATGTTTGCGACGTTTAAGAGTGGTCATCAACAAACGAATTCTATGCTACGCAACTGCTTAATCCTACCCTTCCTCGTGTTTTTTGCCTTTGTACATACGCTTTCGGCCCAACAATCGGCCAAAAGCAAATCCAAAGAGCGTTTTCGTGAAAAGGACGATCCCAACAACATCATCCGCATCCGCAATACCAAAGAATTGAACAGCCAGGGCACCGATTACAGCCCTGTTTTTTACGACAACGGTCTTGTTTTTGTCTCCAGCCGTAAAAAAAGCGGTCCACAAGACAAAAAAAGCGGTGAAACTTTCTCCGAACTTTATTTCTCTCCCTTCGATCCCAACGGCGATCCTGCTTCGCCACAGAAATTTTCCCTGGAAATCAATTCCAGCCTGCACGAAGGTCCCGTTACTTTCAACCGGGATTTCAAAACCATGTACTTTACCCGCAACAACATGCACAAAGGCGTGCAAAAAGCCGATGAAAAAGGCGTGGTGCGGTTGAAAATTTACGAAGCCAATGCTGGCCCCATCGATTGGATGAATGTGCGCGAACTGCCGTTCAATTCCGACGGTTATTCTTGCCTGCATCCCAGTTTGAGCGTTGATGGAAACCGCCTTTTTTTTGCCTCCGATATGTCGGGTGGTCAGGGCGGTTACGACATCTGGGTGTCCCAACGCGCCCCCGAAGGCCATTGGGGGCCTCCCATGAACCTTGGACCCATTGTCAATACGCCCGAAAACGAAGTTTTTCCTTTCATACACATCTCGAATACCCTGTTTTTTTCCTCAACAGGACACGAAGGCTTGGGTAAACTCGACATCTTTCGCGTCGACCTCGATCAGGTCAACCAGGAAGTGTTTAACTTGGGAGACAAGTTCAATTCGAACGAAGAGGAGTTGGCTTTTGTACTCAACGACGACGGAACACGCGGCTTTTTTGCGAGCGATCGAGGCAACGGATTCGGTAAGGACGACATCTACTCTTTTTCCATTGAAAAAGGTTTTGCCGGCGCCAAACCCGAATCGAAGGATATGAAAATCAAAGTCGTGGACGCCAATACCAATGAAAGCTTGCAAGGTGCAGGAATTCGCATCCTGCAGTTCTCAGACGGTGGATTTGTATCGGGCAACAACGACGTGTTTACCATCGACATGCAACAGATGGACCTCGACCAGCCCAATACCCTTTCGATGCGCGTGGTGCGCAAAGACGCCGATGACCTCGGGCGCCCCGACCTCTACACCAATGTCGAGGGCGAAGCTTTCAATGCGTTTACCCAATACCGCCAGTACATGATTGTGGTTACCTACGATGGATACGAAGCTGGTGAACAGGCCTTTTCGTATGAACAAAATCCGGAAACCCAAAACATCTTCATCAAGTTGCAACCTGCCGGAAAATGCTTTCGCGCGGGCGGTGTGGTGCTCACCGATAAAATGGGCACGCGCATCAATTTCGCCAACGTGCGTTTTACACACAAAATGAGCGGCAAATCGCAAATGGTGCGCAGCAATACCAACGGCGAGTTCGACCTTTGTCTTACCGAAGTTGGCGACTACCTCGTTCAAATCGAACGCGATGGATTTCTGCCCGAAAACTATTCCCTGGCGTTGCAACAAGGCCAAAAAGCATTCAACGAAGTGCGCATGCGCCCCACAGAAGTGGGCGTACGGGAAGAGGAACTGCTGCCCCTGGCCAGTGGCATCAAAACCGGATCGGTCATGGTGATGGACCGCATCAAATTTGAAGAAAGTAAAGCAACGCTCAACCAAAGCGCCGTTCGTCACCTCGACGCCCTTTACGAACTTATGTTGCGGTACCCGGAAATGGAAATCGAATTGACCGTACACACCGATGCCCGTGGAGATGCCGCCGAAAACCAGGCATTGACCGCCGAACGCGCCAAAAACTGCAAAACATACCTCACCTACCGTGGTGTGGCGGAAAAACGCGTCCAGGTCTTCGGTCAAGGTGAATCTGAAATCCGCAACCGATGCACCGATGGCGTGGAGTGTTCCGAAGAAGAACACAAAAGCAACCAACGCATAGAAATTAAGGTGAAAAGGATTGGGGCTTAAATTACCCATGAAAGTGCAGTTCATTAAAAAAAACCAGCCGGCTTGCCGGCTGGTTTTTTTTTAATGAACTGCACTTTCATGGTTCTAAAGGACGAAGGGATGCGGCACTGGTTACTGTTGCCAAAAATCATGCTCCCTGTTGAACAGGTCGTCTTCAATATTTTTGGAAGCAAACAAAAGGTCTGGCCCGGAAAGGTAATCCTCCAGTCGGCGGTCGTAAAGGTTGTTCTCTTTGGACACGTACGATGCGAAGTAGCGCATCTCCAGCATGTCTTCCCAGGTGGTTGTGGCCGACCAGTTGTTGCCGTGGGTATGCGCTTGCCATTGTGCCAAAAGTGGACGCGAAGAGGGATAGTGCATCCAGAACAGTGGAATTTCAAATCGGAAATTACCGTTGTTGTCGCGCGAAGTATACAACGGCGCAATGCCCAGGATTCTTACACGCAATTGGGAAGTACGGGCGTCGAAATACCAGGATTCGAGCACGCGGTACCGTTTTACATCCTCCCAGTTGATGTCGTTGTGGACAATCACCACTTCTTCCTTGTAGGTAACCGGATCAAATCGAACAACCGTATCCGTTTTGGAAAGCAACGCAAGAATTTGATCGCCATCAAGCCTTTCTGTAAATTTTTCGGAGGTATACAGGGGCAGATCACCGTCTTTGGCAGCTTTGCCGAGCAGGCTGAACAACGGTGCTTCGGGGTTGACGAACGTGTGGTTCATCTTTTCCCGCACGTCGATGACGCGCCAAACGCGTTTTTCCCACAGAATGTCGGACTCGCGTAAGGGAGGGTAATCCAGCGTGTGTTTTTCGACCACCGTACGCCGCTCCACGATGTCGTTGAGCGGCATGGGCGGGCCCGTTTCCGAATCGAGTGGCATGGCAACGGGTTGTGCCGTGGCGAGGTTTGCGGCAAGCAAAAGCCCGCCCGAGAAAGTCCATAACAGGACCTTCCGCATGTGATGCAGTGTGTACATGTGTTAACCGTGTTTAGTAAATGAAAAATAGGAGTAAGGGGCCTGTGTGGAGACACGTCAAGCCAATAGAATCCCTGAAGGGAATGTTTTGCCGGAAATCGGGAGCGGGAGAAAAACGCCTTGCGGCGTCAGGTTACCTTATCAACAATGAAGCCCTTTTGAAACGCGGTTGTCTAAAAACCTATTTCAACCCCGAAAAACTTTAACAAATTGGGCAAATGCTGCAAGATCATCGAAGGTGTATTCGGGTGATTCCGATTTGATTTTTTCCGAATCTTCTGCCTTTCCATGTATAAAAACGCTGTGCATGCCCGCCTTGTGCGCAAAGCCCATGTCGGAAACCGAATCGCCCACCATCCAGGCGTTTTTGAAGTCGATTTGGGGGAAATCCGTTTGGGCCTGCAATGCCATTCCTATTCCCGGTTTGCGGCAGTCGCAACCAGCATCGCTTTTGTGTGGACAAAAATAAAATCCGTCGATGCGTCCACCCAGGCGGGTTGCTTCGGCGCGCAGGGCTTCATGTACCCGTTTCAGATCGTCTTCCGTCATCAATCCTTTCCCGATGCCCTGCTGATTGGTGACCACTATAAGGGGTGAGAAATAGGCCGACAGCAGGACCATGGTTTCGGCGAGTTGCGGAACCGGGCTAAGTTCGGACGGCGATTTGACGTAATCACCAGGAAGGCGTCCGTTGAGCACGCCGTCACGGTCGAGGAAAAGCGCGGGTTTCAAAGTTCAAAGTTTAAAGTTCAATGTTTAAAGTGGCAGGGGCGTCACTTGCGGGAGTCCTTCATACCATGGTGGCGGATGCAAAGTAAACTTTTCCCACAGGCAAACGTTTAATGGACTTCAAAACTAATACATTTTTCTTTCAAACAAACACCATGCACATCACCATACTTTCGGGCAGCACCCGCATCAACCGACTTTCGCACCGCGTTGCAGTTGGTCTTGCCAAAGTAATCAATACTCAGGGAAATCACACAGCTGAAGTTTTGGATCTGGCCGAATACCGTTTTCCGCTGATGGAAGAAGTATTGCAAAGCCTGCCGCAACCACCTGTTGGACTGGCGGAATTTGCGCGCAAAATCAAAGACTCGGATGCGCACATCATGGTGTCGCCGGAGTACAATGGAAGCTACACGGCGGCTTTAAAAAATGCAGTAGATTACCTTAAAGAAGGCGAATTTCAGCGCAAGGCTGTTGGCGTGGTGTCGGTAACCTCCGGTATGATGGGTGGTATGCGGGCTGCCATGGCCATGCAGCAACTTGTACTGGGCATCGGAGGCTACGCTTTGCCTCATATGCTGACCGTAGGGCAGGTAGCCCAGCGTTTCGATGAAAATGGCGATTTACTGGATCCTATTTTTGAAAAAAACGTATTCACCTTTCTGCAAAACTTCTATTGGTTGGGCGAAGCGGTAGCTGAAAAAAAGATGGCTTTTTCAGGCACACTGTAGGAGCTAAAAATCTGTTCCGAGAGCAAAATGGAAAATGGGTTTCTGCACCACGCGTGTTTCAATACCCCATCCGTAATCGGCGCGTAGGTACATGCCAAAAATAAGCGCACGGGCGCCGATGCCGTAACCAATCACCAGAGGATCGCGGAAGTAGTTCACTTTTACGATCACATTGGGATTGTTGATGGGCCCCCCAAAGAGGAATATGGTATTGAGCGGATTGTCGCCGCTGTAAGGACTGGTACCTTGCCACGCAGTTCCAGCATCGAGGAAACCAACCAGCTGGAAATTGCGCCAAAAATTTCCCAAAACAGGTTTGTTGGAAAAATATTTGAAGATGGGTACGCGCAATTCGGTATTTACAAGAGCAAATGAGCTGCCGTTCCGAATGTTTTGTTTGAATCCGCGCATGTTTGCAGCCAAGGTCTGGTAGGCGAAATTACCCTCCTGGGGTACGGGAATGTTGTTGTTGAACTGGGGAAACAGCCAGTTGTCGACGCCTCCGAGGTAATACAGGATACGTTCGGAACCGAACGTGGTTTGTGCAGCCAGACGAACGGCCAGGATGGAGCGCCGGTCCAGTTTTTGGTAATGCCGGGCATCGAGGCCTAAAACCGTCATGAATCCACTGTTGAAATCGAGGCTCCACTGTGGTTGGGTATTGAACTCAAAACGTTTGACAGCTTCCACAAACAAACGCGCTCGTGTGCCTGTTTTCAGGTTCAAATCCACATCCACAATGTTGTCGTACACCGCTGTAAGGCGCAGGCTTGCACGTTGCTCCTTGAATTCGGGAAACTCAAGCGTGGGCCTGTTGGCCGAAAGCACGATGCTTCGATCCTGCCGTAAAGTGCCCATGGCACGCACACTGAAAAAGGCACTGAATGGATAGCGTAGTTCGTATTGTCCCAAAAGGGTGTTGGTGCGCACCTGAATAGGTTGTGGCGGATTACCAGCCAGGATATCGTCGGCGTTGTTTACCGTGGTTCTGCGGTACAACGCATAACGTTTATCGATACGGTGTTTTTTATCGGTGAGCCAGAGGTAATACTCCGTTCCGTTGAACGTGGTAGGCAGTCGGAAACCAGCTTCAATAACATAGTCTTCCAGCAGGTCTTTGAAGTTGGCCCTCAAAAGGATGCCCGGTGGCGGAGTGGTAAATTCGCTTACGGTACCGGCAAAACTTTCGAGACCGTCGAACAACAGGTTGTTGTCGAGGGTTGTAGAGAAAAAATCCGAGCGAAATTTCAGACGGTAAGGAATGATCCTGCCAGGATTGAATCGCAGGACTTTGCCTTGTTTCCCCACCTCTACGAGTGGTTTGGTTGGTTTGACGCCTCTTGCGGGTTGTTCCACCACCAAAGGCGCATCTATTTTCACCGCAGCAGGCGGCGGCGGCTCAGTTTCTGCAGGTTTGTTGGTCGGCGTTTCTGTTAAAGGTGCGGGTTCTTCCAAGTATTCGGGCAATTGAAACAGCCACCCGGGATTGATCAGGGCGACGGTGTCTTTGGCAACGCCAATCGGGTCGTCATAAAGGATTTGGTCTTTTTTTAGTTTAACCGAATCCAACATATTGAGACCGATTTGTTCTTTATCAATTACAGGCTTGCGTATGAGTGTGTCGTGCTGTATCAGTCCTGGCGGCGGCGTGAGTCCAAGTGCGCGCCAAGTAAGTTCACGGTAACGGGTAATGCGGGCGGAAATGCTGGAATCGGGATCGAGTTTGCGTTGGTAAAACTGGATTTTGTTGTCTCGTTTGATGGCTTCAACCAATTTGCCAGATCGGGGCGAAACGTCGTGTTGTAAGATGTTGCAGTCGTAATTGGTTTGGTTGAACGTGACCGGGCGTTTTTTGTAAACCGGATACGAACGGATGCTGTCGATTTGGGTTGAATCGATGTTTATCAGGACAGAATCCAGGGGAGCGAGGATGTCGAGCACCTTGATCAAGGGCCATTCGCCTTTTTGGCTCATATCAAAAGCTTTGACTTCAGAGCCGTCCTTGAGAAAAACCACTTGTTGGTGGTAAGCGGTGTACGTTTCCATAAATCCGCCCTGGCGGTTGTTGACACCGTACTGATCGCTCAGGTAGGTAAAGTAAAGGCTGTCGATGCCAACAGGGTGGCGTTCGTCGGCCAGTGGGGTATTGGTAATGCGTACCAGTTCTTTGCCTCGGGTTTCCAGATCGTAGTAATAAACATCGAAACGGTTGATGGGCAGGATGGTATCCAGGCGCATGGGCGCAAGGGTATCGGCATCTCGGTTGCTGGCAAACAACACGCCTTTGCGGCCGTCGAGTTCAACCACCGTTGCATCGAGGTCATCCCAGAAATCCTGGGTAATGCGGTCGCTTTGTTTGGTAAGAGGGCGATAGATGTACAAATCGGAAATACCCCGCACGGCTGCCGAGATCAGCAGGTCGTTGGGGTTGTAAAAATCGATGCTGTAAATCCGCTGGTATTCGGGGGAAAAGACTTCGGTCGTTTTTTCACCTTCTACCGGATCAATGATGGAGAGGTAGATAATGTCGCGTTTTTCATAAACCACGCCCAAGCGCTTGTTGTCCGGGTTCCAGTCGAGCAAAGGATAATTGTAATCTGTGGCTTGCAGCGCATTGCGCACGCCTCCGCGCATGACGTTTTTCCGTTTCCCGGTTTTCAGGTCCATCACCCACACGCGCCATTTGCCAATGTCGTTGCTTACCCAGGCGATGCGTTTGCCGTCGGGACTTATTTTCAGCTGTGAAAAAGGCAGGTTTTTTTTGTTTTTTATGGTGATGCTCCCTTTTTTGGAAGCGGCCTGCATGTCGCGTGTTTCGTTTTCGTACCGGTTTTTATAATACTCAAAAAGTGAAACGGTTGTACGTCGGTAACCTCCGCCGAGCACGTACAGGAAACCCGCGTCGATGCTTCGGTTGATGCGGGTGAGGTAAAGCAAATTGGAAACAGTGCCACGGCCGAAGTGCATGCTGATGTAGTACCAAAAGGCATGTCCTGCAAGTCGGGGATGTTGTCGGGCGAGTTTATCGAAACTGTCGTATTTGCCGCTGGAAATGAGGTCGCGAAGTTGGTTGTCGTGCTCGGTGCTCCATTCTTCACTGGCATAGGCGGTCAGGCCGTTGGTATACCAACCGGGAAGGTTGAGCAAAACGGCGTTTTGAACAATTTCCTGGATGTTGGCGCCAAAAAGCATGCTGTTGATCAAAACGCCTGCGGTGCCTTCTCTGATTTGGGCACGCAAATGGTTGTGGTCTCCATCGAAGGCAACAAAAATTTTGTTGCCTATCACCTTGGTTTCACCGGCTTTGATCTGAAAAATTTCTTCTTCGCCAATGTTGCTCTGTTTGAGGTCGGTAACATCACTGAATACCAGCATTTCCACCTTTTCGGTAAGTTGGTGTTCGAGCAGTTGTTGGATTTTCGGATAATCGTATTCTGCCATTTGAAGGGCCGCCTGAGCTACGTTGCGGGCGTCGCCATACCAATAAGTAATGAAATGGTCGGTTTCGTAAACCAGCCATTCATCAAATTGCCGGTGGTATTGCACACGGTTTTTTCCGAAAGAAGTTTGGGACGTGGTTTGGGCCTGTGAGGTGAAGGAGGCACAAACCAGCAGAACAAGGGTAAATAGGTATACAAACCGCATGGGTGTAATGTCTTTTATTTTCATGCCTCAATGCCTGAGAATCGTATGTTTGACGATTATGCAGCAACAAGGGGTTGCCTTTAATCTGTTACAGCTCTAAATCTGAGGGAATTCTCCGACAAATTCCCGCTCGTACCATTAAAACGTAAACTTGAACAATTGATTTTGCAAAATGGCTGCTGAATACCGTCCTAAAATAGAACTTTCGTTGTCACATGCCGACAAAGTACAGGAAATTGCTTCTGTAGCACTGTTGGTAGCGCATGTTATTCTTGTGGCTTCAAACTTCGTAAGCCTGCCCGAGTCGGTTCCCATTCACATCAACTACCGGGATGAAATAGACGGCTGGGAAAAAAAAAGTAGCATATGGCTGTTGCCCTTGATCGGTTTGTTCCTTTATATGCTGATGACCATATTGAACCGCTACCCCGAAAAATTCAACTACCCATACAGGTTTAAACCTGAAAACGCTGGATTTGAATACTTGCGTGCCACAAGGATGATACGATGGCTTAAAGTGTGCATTATGGCGCTGTTTATGATGCTTACCTGGCGCCTTATCGCCGAGGTCAAACCGGAAATCGGGTACCTTGGCCCGTGGATGTCGTGGGTTGCTCTGGCATGTATCTTATTCGCCCCGCTGTGGTATTTGGTGATTAGCGGAAAACAGAAAGCAGAAAGCAGAAAGTGACTTGAACACGCGCTACTTTCTACTTTATTTTACGCCATAACCGTTGGGCCAGCCTTCCGACGGGGCCACAAACGAAAGTTTGCCGGAAGCATCTTCAGCCATAAGGATCATGCCGGCCGATTCGACACCCATCATGACGCGGGGAGCGAGGTTGGCAAGTACGACAACCTGGCGGCCTAGTACTTCTTCCAGACTGAAATGTTCGGCGATGCCCGACAGGATGGTGCGTTGTTCAAAGCCCAGGTCGACTTTCAGGCGCAGCAGTTTTTTGGATTTTTCTACTTTTTCGGCTTCCAAAATGGTGCCTGTGCGGATGTCGAGTTTGCCGAAATCATCAAAGGTGATGGTTTCGGCAAGCGTTTTGTAAACGGCGGGTTGGTTTAAAGCAGGTTCGTTGGAGCCCGGCTGGTTATTCTGGTCGCTGGATTGCAATTTGTCTATTTGTTGTTGGATGACCTCATCGGGTATCCGGGTGAACAGGTATTCGGCTTTGTTGATGGCGTGGTGGGGCGGCAAGGTGGGGTTGCCTTCTGCCAGTTCGTTGAGTAAGTGCAGCAGTTCCCCGTTGTCGTTGAGCGGTGGCAAATGCAACATGTGCCTGAGGCGTGCCGCTGTAAAAGGCAGGAAGGGCCGGCTGGCCACGGCGAGCGCTGCTACAAACTGCATGGCAAGATTGAGCACCACACGCACTTGTGCGGGATTGTCCTTGAAGGCTTTCCAGGGTTCGTTGAACTGGAGCAAAGCATTGCCGGCGCCGGAAATTTCCATCAGCATGCGCAGGGCTTCGCGGAAATTGAACTGTTCAATTTCTCGGCCCATTTCAGCCAGTCTTTTGTGCAGGATGCCGAGTTCTTCGTTGTACTGGCCCTGCGTATTGGGCTGCCAGCCGCTTAGGAACGGTTGTTCGGGGTTGGGTTCCGGGATAAGTCCGTTGTAGTATTTGTGGGTGAGCACCATCACGCGGTTCACAAAATTGGACAGGTTGTTCACCAATTCGTTGTTGGTGGAATCCTGGAAACCTTTCCAGGTAAACTCCGAGTCTTTTTGCTCGGGCATGTTTTTAGCCATGTTGTAACGCAAGGCGTCTTCCTGGCCTTTAAACGTGTCTAAATATTCGTGCACCCAAACTGCCCAGTTTTTGGAGGTTGAAAGTTTACGGCCTTCGAGGTTCATGAATTGGTTGGCCGGTACGTTGCGTGGCAAAATGTATTCGCCATGGGCATGAAGGATGGCTGGGAAAATAAGGCAGTGGAAAACGATGTTGTCTTTGCCGATGAAATGGATAAGCGCCGTTTCAGGGTCTTTCCAATAAGTTTCCCAGTTTTTGCCATTATCTGCAGCCCATTGCCGGGTGGCGGAGATGTAACCGATGGGCGCATCGAGCCATACGTACAGTTTTTTACCTGCCGAGTCGGGTATTTCCTGCGGCACATCCACACCCCAATCGAGGTCGCGCGTCATGGCGCGGGGCTGTAGCCCCTGATCGAGCCAAGAATTGCATTGTCCGATCACGTGGTTTTTCCATTCGCTCGGGTTGTGGAGGGCTACGCCTTCCAACTTGCCGGTATTTATCCATTCACGCAGCCAGTTTTCGTGTTTGTCGAGGCGCAGGAACCAGTGTTTGGTGGGGCGTTTCACCGGGGTAGTGCCGCTGAGCATGGACCTGGGATGGATGAGGTCGGTTGGGCTGAGGGTGGTGCCGCATTTTTCGCATTGGTCGCCGTAAGCATCGGGATTGGCGCAAACGGGACAAGTGCCAGCGATGTAGCGGTCGGCCAAGAATTGCTGGGCAACTTCGTCGAAATATTGTTCGGTGGTTTCTTCGATGAACTCACCTTTTTCGTAAAGCCTGCGGAAAAAGTCCTGCGAAGTTTGGTGGTGCAGCGGTTCGCTGGTTCGGTGGTAAATGCTGAAATGAATGCCAATCTTTTGAAAGGTATCGCGCAGGCTGGCGTGGTAGGTATCAACGATTTCGCGTGGAGTGACGCCTTCTTTGCGTGCTTTGACGGTGATGGCGGCACCATGTTCGTCGGAGCCGCAAACAAAAACCACGTCGCGCCCCATCAAACGCAGGTATCGGACGTAAATATCGGCAGGAAGGTAAGCGCCAGCCAGGTGGCCGATGTGCAGAGGGCCGTTGGCGTAAGGCAGCGCGGCGGTAACAAGGTAGCGTTTGGGCAGGGATGCAGGCACGTAAGTATGGTTTTTCCGGCGAACCGGATCTTTTTTAGCAAAGGAAAATGATGTATCCCGTGTGAATCAACTGTTCCTTGAAAATTAGGAGATCCAGCGCTGCTTTTGCTGGAAATGGATCAAATCCGGGTCTAAGAGCTTGTTCGGGATTGTAGTTCGAATCTAAAATCCCGAACAAGCTCTAAAATTACGGCAAAGTTACGCCATTCGTTTCAACACAACCCCCGGGTTATCCATGTTTTGATTTGCCGCCCTTTTTTTTTAAAAAAATACACCACGATCAAAGGAGAATCCCTGCATTTTTAAAGCAGCAACACCCTGTTTTGTTCATCAAACCCAGTGTTGGGACTGAAAATTTTTCATTTTTTCTACTTCAATCGCTTACCTTTGCGTTTGCTTTTTTGGAAAAAACCAGCATTCGGTATTTAAAAATCTGATTTTCAATCAATTACAGTAAAAAATGGCTTTAATCGGTACGATTCGGAAAAATGGCTGGATTCTCATCGCTATGATGACCCTGGCCCTTGGCGGATTCATTTTGATGGAGATCATCGAAAACGCACAGCGCACCAGCGCTGGCGATGTGAATACGCTTGGTAAAGTAAACGGACAAGAAATCAAAAGAAACGAATTTGAAAGCTTTCAGGAGTTGGTTTACGCCAATTCGCAAGGCAACACCTTTCAAATTCGTACGCAGGTCTGGAATTATTTCGTGGAAAACGCTCTGGTAAGCCAAATCTCCGAAGAACTTGGTCTGGGTGTAGGTAAAGACGAACTCAACGAGCTCCAGTTCGGCACCAACGTCAGCCCGATCATTGCCGAGCGTTTCCGCGGCAACGATGGACAAGTGAACCGCGCTACCCTTCAAAGCATCAAAGCGGCCATCGAAGGCGGCCAATTCACCGACCCGGTGAACCGCTCTTACTGGGCTACCCAGGAAAAAGAGGTCGTCAAAGATCGTCTGCAAGCCAAAATCATCAACCTTGTTTCCAAAGGTCTTTACACACCTCAATGGCAGGCTGAGGCTACTTACCGCGAGAACAACGAGCGCGTAGATTTTGTCTATGTTCGTATTCCTTTCGAAAAAGTAACCGACGCAGAAGTTGAAGTTACCGATGCCGATTACAGCGCCTACCTGAAAGAAAACCCCAAACTGTACGATCAGACGGAAGAAACCCGCATGATCAGCTATGCCGCCATCGATGTTATGCCGACATCGTCGGACAGTGCAGATGCCCGCAAAGCCGTTGTAACCCTCGTTGAAGGTTTGCGCACCACAACCAACGACTCGGCTTATGTGGTTGCCAACGACGGTGTGTACGATGCAACCTACAAAGTGAAATCGGCCCTGCCCGCAGCCATCGCCGATACGCTGATGCGCCAGCCTCTGGGCTCCATCATCGGCCCATTCCTCGACGGCGGTGTTTGGAATGTAGCCAAAATCATCGACCGCAAAGTTCTTCCCGACTCCGTTCGTGCCCGCCACATCCTCTCCAAAGGTGTTACTCCGGCCTCCGAACGCAAAATAGACAGCCTGCTTTCTCTGCTCAACAGCGGCAACTTCCGCTTCGACTCGCTTGCCGTCAAAAACAGCGAAGACGGATCGGCACCCAAAGGCGGTGACCTCGGTTATTTCGGCCAGGGT